>ENA-OWNT01000092-OWNT01000092.1-seawater-metagenome-genome-assembly--contig:-NODE-92-length-280042-cov-10.012862_pt1 | contig 280042 bp, 199 predicted proteins | sample MGYA00238136_ERZ651165 | MGnify/ENA primary metagenome ERZ651165 (study PRJEB26861, sample SAMN08777766) | seawater metagenome | isolation source: coastal seawater | place: USA: Florida | collected... | reverse complement strand
GTATCGCCATCATCCTGAATGCCATTACCATTCAAGTCTTCCCAGACGTAATCACCTAGGCTCGTTGTTTGGTAAATACCCGCATCCAAAGTAGGATCATTATCGCCACTCTCTAAGGTTGTCGTGGCTGTCATACCTGCCTGTGCAGGATCGGCATCACTGTCAGATGCATCATCCCCTACATTCAAGGGACTATAGGTGTAGCCACTAGGCAAAACAAATTGTACACTGTAGGTACCAGGGGCTAAACCATCAAATCCGTAGGAGCCATCTGCCTCTGTCGTCGTACTTTCTATAACATTGCCATCCTCATCCTTCAAGTTTACCGTCACACCTTCAACGCCCGTATCACCATCATCCTGAATACCATTCGCGTTCAAGTCTTCCCAGACATAATCACCCAAACTCACTGGCTCATAAATACCCGCATCTAGTGTATCATCATTATCGCCACTCTCTAAAGTAGTCGTCTCGGTCATACCATCTTGTGTAGGATCGGCATCACTATCAGATGCATCATCTCCTACATTCAATGGACTATATTCATAGCCGGTAGGTAATACAAACTGTACGCTGTACGTACCTGGGTCTAAATCGTCGAAACTATAAGAACCATCCGCTTCAGTGGTCGTCGTCTCAATCACATTACCATCCTCGTCTTTCAAATTCACTGTCACACCTTCTACCCCTGTATCGCCATCATCCTGAATACCATTACCATTCAGGTCTTCCCAAACGTAATCACCCAAGCTCGCTGGCTGGTAGATACCCGCATCCAAAGTCGGATCATTGTCTCCACTCTCCAAGGTCGTCGTCTCCGTCATACCATCCTGAGCAGGATCGGCATCGCTATCAGACGCATCATCCCCTACATTCAATGGACTGTATTCATAACCATCAGGTAGAACAAATTGTACGCTGTACGTTCCTGGGTCAAGGTTCTCAAAACTGTAAGAACCATCCGTTTCGGTGGTCGTCGTCTCAATCACATTTCCATCCTCATCTTTCAAGTTCACTGTTACACCTTCTACGCCCGTATCGCCATCATCCTGAACACCATTCGCATTCAGGTCTTCCCAAACGTAATCGCCTAAGCTGGCTGGTTGGTATATACCCGCATCTAGTGTGTCATCTGTATCACCACTCTCTAGGGTCGTCGTCTCTGTCATACCGTCTTGCGCTGGATCGGCATCACTATCGGACGCATCATCCCCTACATTCAATGGACTGTATTCATAACCATCAGGTAGAACAAATTGTACGCTGTACGTACCGGGATCTAAATCTGTAAAACTGTACGATCCATCTGCTCCTGTAGTAGTTGTTTCTATCACATTGCCATCCTCATCCTTCAAGTTCACCGTTACGCCTTCTACTCCTGTATCGCCATCATCCTGAATGCCATTACCATTCAAGTCTTCCCAGACGTAATCACCTAGGCTCGTTGTTTGGTAAATTCCCGCATCCAAAGTAGGATCATTATCGCCACTCTCTAAGGTTGTCGTCTCCGTCATGCCATCCTGTGCAGGATCAGCATCACTGTCAGATGCATCATCCCCTACATTCAAGGGACTATAGGTGTAGCCACTAGGCAATTCAAATTGTACACTATAGGTCCCAGGGATCAAATTAGTAAAGCTATAAGAACCATCCGCTTCGGTCGTAGTAGTTTCAATGACATTGCCATCCTCATCTTTCAAATTCACTGTCACGCCTTCAACGCCCGTATCACCATCATCCTGGATGCCGTTACCATTGGTATCTTCCCATACATAGTCGCCCAAGCTAGCACAAACTGTAGCATCAACTGTAACTGTCACTGAGGCACTACCTTTACAGCCGTTTTCATCCGTTACCTCAACGGTATAAGTTGTAGTGATCGTTGGCTGTACACTAATACTTGCGGTGGTCTCACCACTACTCCATTTGTAATCGTAATCACCTGTGCCGCCACTAGCATCCGCGTTTAACAACAAAACCTGGCCTTCACAGATAGATTGATCATCATTGACCGATACTGTTGGAACAGGGTTTACGGTAACCGTAACTTCACCTGTAGTTTTACAACCATTTTCATCTTCCACAGTTACCGTATATATTGTCGTTTCATTTGGCGAAACAACTATACTAGAGGCATTTGATCCAGTACTCCAGGTAATGGTCAAATCTCCTGTTCCTCCGCCAACCGTAGCGGTCAAGGTGGTACTTTCACCTAAGCAGATAGCTACATCATCACTTACACTCAAAGAAGGTCCATCTTGATTGACCAAAGTCACATTTCCAAGCTCTGTTGCACAAGCTCCATCTCCCCAACGCGCCGCTAAATCAAAGGAACCTTCCGATAGATTTTCCACTGTAAAGGTTCCACTGTTATCATTAACCGTATAAGGGAAGCTGGCACCTCCATTGAGACTAAAGGAGATATTGGAACGATCAGGGTTATTTGGGAAAGTAAAAGTAATACTGCCATTATTTTCTCCGCAAGTTGGATTCTCGCTGCTAACGGTAGCCTCTGGAGTATCTAGTATCACGACCGGTGCTTGACTGTTATCAGAGCAATTCGCTTTAGATACAGTTAAATTAACCGAAGCATTGCCATTACCTACCTGATTGCTAGGTAGTGAGAAGACAACTGTATGTGGCCCCTTACCAGTTGCTGTCGAAGGACTAGCATTAGCTCCAAAGTCCCAACTATAACTCACTCCTGCTCCTTGATCAACTGCACTGAAGGTTAGTTGCTCCCCTGCGCAGACGTCTCCTCCGCCATTAATCACCGCTGTCGGTGCTGAGTCCTCGCCTACTTCTACACTTCCAATTATCGTAGGACAATCATCATCTCCCCAGCGCGCCCAAACTTGGTAAGTAGCAGGAGCCAAGTTGTCATAAGTTACACTACCTGAATTATCGGGTACGGAGGCCTGATAGGTATTACCTCCATCCAAACTAAATTCAATGGCCGTGCGGGTCGGATGATCAGGAAAACTGATTAAAATACTACCATCTGTAGATCCACAACTTGCATCTTCAGCTGAAAGAGTAGCTTGCGGTCGATCATTAACGACCACCTTGACTGCATCAGAATCCTGACAACCTCGGTCATCTAAAACTGTGACTGTGTAAGTGGTCGTTGAATTCGGACTGACCGTAATACTCGGAGTGGATTCTCCAGTATTCCAAGAATACGATACATTGCCAACTCCATTTGAAGCCGATGCAGTTAAGGTCACGCTTTCTCCCTCACATATTTCTTCATCACTTCCAGCATTAGCTGCTAAATCACAAACAATAGTGAAGGTCAACGTAACTTCATCGCAAGCAATTCCTCCTCCATTATCTTGGGTGAAAGCTTTAGCCTTTATGGTATACGTTCCTGCTCCAAGGCCTAGAGGAGTATCATTGTTTTTATAGCGATATGGAGCTGTATTTTCGGTATGGTTCCCCACCATGTTGCCACTTACATCCGTGAACACAACACTGCTGGCACTAGTCCCGGAAACGACAGCTTCTATATTGAAATTAAGCGGTAGGTCTGAAGAATTGTAAGAGCCGCCATTTACAATAGTCTCACCTAGAGTTCCTCCATCCGTATCGTAAAAGGCTAGTTTTTCTATCACTGCATCACACTCGAAACAATCTGCCGAAACAGAAACCCCGCCAGCTATAATATAACTTTGGCCATTTACGGATTGCCCATTTTGTCCATTACGCGTATCAATCGTGAAATTGACTGCATTGGCAGACCCCGGTACATCATTTAGTGTCAGCATCACAATGTCCAAACAGCAATTACCAAGGCTCGCATCAGGACCATATATGATGGTTTGAGCTTCTACCCCCCCAGCTTCGGCCTTAGCCAACAGGTATCGCCCATCGGTCGTCAGCTCTGAAATAGGTAATTTAACTGTCACATCTCTAGGTCCGTCATCGGTTGGTAAATCAATAGAGAAAGTCTTGACATTGTTAACTGCCTTATATCCATCTGTAAATTGTACGCTTGGTGTTAAGTCTTCCGCTGTATTGCGGAAGGCATACACCACCATAGACTGGTATTTACAAGCAGTAGTGGGATCATGTGTAATAGTATTGGCATTACCAGATACCAATCCTCGATAAACATATATGCCTGAGCTTTCTACCTGAGGTAGTTGATAGGAGTTACCGTCTACATCGATTTCTATATAATCTCCTTGATCATTATTCTTATAGGTAATCTCCACTACATTCTGGAATTCTGTGCCTGGCACATTTATACTGGAAGTCGGCTCACATTGGTCCCCTACACCCAATACATCTATTTTTACGCCATCACCACATGCGAAAGTTTCTTCACCAGGCGGATCTAAGCAATTATCTAATACAGTAATTGTCACTACATTAGATTCTCCAACATAGTCATCACAACCTGCTCTTCGGCTGCACCGAATAAAACAGGTGGTTTCTGACAAAGGTCCTGGGTCGTAAGAGTGGCTATTTGCGCCTGCTATGATAGTCCAATTCGGATCATCTAGGCTTGCAGGTGGAACACAACTCGTTGTACTTTGTATCCAGATATATTCAATGGCTCCAGTGCCACCCGAAGGTGCAGTCTTGTTGACAATATTATCTGGGTCAAAGGTCGGGTCAGCACATCCTTCTTGACTCACTCCAATCGTACCACCAGATGTTATATTGTTACAGGTACATGGATCTCCTTCGTTTCCATTTATACGGAAATTGAAGTCGCCGTTCAAGCCGTCTGCATCAAACCATCCGCTAGCCCCCAACACGTTTTCATTCAAGTTTGCTCCTTTTCCAACCTGCAGTGCTTCACCTCTTTTCCCTAGATTAAAAGAACCTTCACTACCTTCAATGTAGCCGGCAATACCTGTGTAGTAATACCAATTGCTAGTATTAGCGGTGTAACAAGAAGGGTTTTTAGGACTACCGAGCGGAATCGATGATGTTCTACCGGTAAAGACCGCATAAACATCAAACCACTTTCCAGATCCATTGGTCGCATTGACTCGTCCTGTTAGGAGAGCTGTACCATCTGCGAACTCTTCCATTGTTGCGCCATTCTCAAAACTATAAGGAATACCTTCTAACCAAAATCCATAGTGTGAGGGTTCTAGACAACCAGAGGTATTACTTACTACTCTTGTTGTACAGCCAGAAGGTAAACAACCACTATTTAATCCAACTTCTATCGCAGTGGTAGCAGTACAGCCTGCACCATCTGTTGCTGTAACAGAATAAATGCCGGCATCGGCCAATTCAAAGCTGCTCGAGATCAATGCATCACTACTAGAACTATTCAAAGAGAACCCATCCGGTCCTTCCCATTGATATGAAGCTAAGCCATTCGGGTTCACGCTCAGATTAACATGATCTCCTTCGCACACATGAATGCTGCAATCATTATCGTTAGACCAGCCTCCATTATTGATATTCTTTTCACAGCTTAGAGATAAGTTGCAAACCGTTGTATTCAGACAAACTTGGTCGATTTTGATATAATCACCATTAGCAAACCCTTCTACACGCAAATATGCGGTCCCACTCGGCGCCGTCGTCGAAATACTATAAAATTTCAAGTTGACAGCAGGATCAACGTCGTGATCAATCTGCCGGTTCTCGCTTGAAATATAATATCCGCTCGAGTTGTAAAAGGCTACTCTTATGAAGTGATTGTAGGCAGGTTGGTGGGTCCCCGCCCAAAAACTGAGGTCTACCTGGGTCCCAGCACTGATGGAGTTTACTTGTTGCCAAAACCAAGCATTGTTGGTAGTGGCTTGCAAAAAACCATTATAGGAACCACATACCTCATAGCCAGAGCCATAGTATAAGTTCCCTCCGGAACTTAACCAACCAAGTGTTGACCCTTCAAAGCTTGCATTGACAAGCAGATTGCTTGGGCAATTACAGGTTAAAGCTTCATCATTATTTGCTAAAGCTAGTGAACCAAAGAGAGTGGCCCCAAATAGGGCTAGGGTGGTAAGAATTAACCTCATACCAAAGTGTTTGTTTGTTTGAGTGGAAAAACGAATCTTAGTTGTAGACCTCCTGTATTGCAGGTGGGTGTAACTGGGTAGATATTTCTTCATGTGACGCAGTCTTGATCAGGGATTATTCGGTTGAGTGAAAAGAAGTAAAAGCAGTAAGTGGTGCGCCGAAACGAACCATATAATTGGGTTGTTTTTTGCCATTTGTAAATAGAGAAACGCCGCTGGCCGTAGATCGTAAGTAGGCGTTCTGGAAAAAGATAAATGCAGTCAGGAAGTTTAAATCTCAAGGATTGGACAAAAGGAGTTATACGGCAACAGAAGCCTGCTATATTGCCACGAATAAATACCAGAAGTTTGGCTGCTAATATCAATCGCTCATTTAGAGACATAGCAATCCAGGGAATGCAAAGGCATTCAAATTTCTTCATTAGTCTTGTTAGTGTTTGCCTAAACTTGAATAAGTAATAGAATACCTAAGACTTGATCAATCAGGCTGGTCTGTATGAACGAATTCGATAGGGAAGAACTTTGAAAGTTACATCATGAACAAATGAATGCCATGACATTTACTGTCAGCTTCATCCACCCTTTTGCCTCAAAAGGGCCAGTGGAATTAGTAACTGTGTAATTTCTCAAAGTGATCTTCCAATAGCAACATTGGAGGAATCTTTAAGTCTTCAGTTAGAGATATTAAAGACTATGACCGATAGGGAAAGACTATTACTGTCTAAATTGTTAAGTGAGGGAGAAATGAGAGTGAAAGAAAATCACTCTAGATTTATTATCATAAAGGTACTATTGAAACATCAATGCTTATTGCTTTAATTGCATAAAAAAAATATTCGTACATAATCATCCAATATTCGTATCCATATTAACTAAAATACACCTCTCTTAGTAAACATCAGATACTTGGTAGTCTCGAAAGCAACAATGAACGACGGCGATGAGCGACGGGAACTCTGGATCCATCTACCATCTCCAACACCATTCCACTGTGTTCTGTTTCTAAATCTACTATCGCATCCAAATTGATTAAATGGGATTGATGAACCCTAACAAAGCGATCCTCCTTAAGCTTAGCCTCGACACTTTTCAGCGTCTTTGACAAAACCAGAGATGGGTATTTACCATGACAAAATATAGTGGTATATCCCTCTTCCGATTGACATCGGATTATCGATGCTTTGGAGACTAGATAGGTTCCGTTAGAATTCTTTATTAGTAATCTTTGCTCGATCGGGGTAAGTGACTCTTCGGCTACAATAGTGTTGACTTGGGATAGTCTTCTCAAGCTTTTCTTAAGGCTTTCCTCTAAAAGGTTTTGTTCTAAGGGTTTCAACAAATAATCTAAAGCTCCTTTCTTTAAAGCTGACATGGAATAGCCCGTCGTACTCGCGGTAATAATTAGTGCAGGGGGCGGGAGGAATTTGGTATCACTCAATAAGGTAGTCAGAGAGGCTTTCCCCAAGTCATCACCAAGGATTAGGATATCCGGCTTTGTTCTGGCCAATAATTTTTTACCCGATATTGCATCAGTGGCCAAGCCTGCAAATCGAATCTCAGAAAGTAGTTTAGACTTCAACACTTGCTCACATACCGCTCGGGTACGAAGATCAGCATCCAAGATAACCAAGGAATAGATCATGAGAATTATTTATTTACTAGGGTTAGTGTAACTAGGTAAACCTACCTTGCTACTGTAGTGAACAATACCATTTAGTGTTTTTGGGAAGCCTTCCGCTCTAGTAGGGGAATCGAGCAACAATAAGTAATCGCAGCAGTTCGGGATGAACATCTATTTAATAAGATAGGGAGAACTAAAGTCGCTTTTGTCTAATTCTATTGACTATTTCTTGTTTATGGATTGGTTGGCCAAATATAAGATATTTGTAATTATGAATCAAATATAGCCCTGTGCCTGTAGATGAAATAACTCTGCATATTTGCCATCTTTTTGTAATAATTCTTCATGACTCCCTAATTCTAAGAGCTGTCCATTCTCCAAAAATAAAATACGGTCAGCCATCCGGACTGTGCTAAACCGATGAGAGATTAGCACAGCAGACTTATCTTCGATCAAGGCAGAAAAGCGCTGGAAAACTTCATGTTCAGCACGAGCATCGAGAGCGGAGGTAGGTTCATCCAGGATCAACAATTGAGCATCTCTCATGTAGGCTCTTGCTAAAGCGATCTTTTGCCATTGACCACCAGACAGCTCTAGTCCATCAGCAAATCGCTTTCCCAACATTTGATCATATCCTTTCGGTAAGCCAGCTATCACCGTGTCCGCCAAGCTTTTTTCTGCAGCTGATTCTATGATCGATCCTTCTCCGATTTGTTCTATACTTCCGACAGCAATGTTTTCTCCAGCTTTCAGCTGAAATCGCATATAATCTTGGAAAATAATCCCAATGTTGTCTCGTAGCTTCTTCAAATCATACTCCCTTAAATCCCTCCCCTCTAGTAGGACTCGTCCTTCTGATGGCTCATACAGTCGGGCTAATAATTTTACCAAAGTGGTCTTTCCTGCTCCATTCTCACCTACCAATGCCAATTTCTCGCCAGGACGAAGGTGAAAACTCAAGTTTCTAATCGCCCATTTTTCACTATTGGGGTATTTAAAACTAACATTATCGAAACGAAAGCCATCACTCAACTTGGTAGGAAAACCAACTGGATCAGCTGCCGATTTTATTGTGGGTGAGATATTGAAAAAATCAAAGAGATCCTGGAGGTACAAGGCAGAAGAAGCAATACTGGAAAAGCGCATCATAATTGACTGCAAACGAGATTGCATATTCTTGAAACTTCCCGATAAAAAAGTGAGGGTACCAACGGTAATGGCACCGCTGACCGCCTGTATTATGATGAATACATAGGCTCCATAATAAGCAAATGTCCCTAACGCGCTCAATACACTTCCCCAGGCCGCTCTTTTAACGGCAAGTTTCCGATTGGCTCGATAATAAGCCAAAGAAAGTGTCTCAAATCGATTGGCAATGAAGTTAGCCAGATTAAAGGATTTAACCTCCTTAGCAAATTGATCACTGGCACCGATAAAGCGTAGGTAATCCAATTCTCGACGCTCCGGTGTCCAACTTCTAGTAAGAGAATAGGTCCAATTATTAAAACGTGTTTCTCCCAAAAAGGAAGGAATCACTGCTATGATCAAAATTAGGATTAACCATGGATTGAAAGCCACTAGTCCTGCACCCAAAAAGAACAGAGTAATGGTATCCTGAAACTGAGATAACACCTGTGTCATTAAAACCGTCCGGCCCGTAGTTTGCCGCCGGGCACGCTCTAGCTTATCGTAGAACTCAGCATCTTCAAACTGATATAAATCCAGGTTTGCAGCATGTTTTATAAGGTCTACTGAAGTACGATTCGATACTAAATCTCCTAATAAACTATCCAATAATGAAATGGCTCGACTAATCAAGTCTGAAAACACAGCCAAGCCCAATTCCAGTCCTACCACTAACCATAGATAGGCCATATCTCCTTCCCCTCCATCCAGCAACATAATAACCTCATCTATGATTTCCTTACCGAGATATAACATCACCAATGGGATTGCCGATTTTACAATCCGTAAAATAACATTGGCCAAGCTCATGCTCTTGCTAGTATTCCAAATCAGCCTAAAAAAGCGAGGGAGATTACCTAGTGCATTGAATTGTTCCTTGAATGAGAGTTCTTCTTTCCTTTTTGACATACTGAACGATATTACTCCTTAGTGTACAATAAATGTAGGCATTTAGTTCTTGCTTGTCTAGGAGAAAAAGAAGGCGCTTTGCCGTGAAGGTTTATCTTTGCGCCGATAATTAGCCATTCATTGGGGACACATTACATGACTTTGGCTCTCCTTTTTAAGCCCTTACGCTATCGACTATGTCAAAAATACTTCAGGAACTAGATGAGCTTGCCGATCTATTGGCAAAAGAAAAACAGGAAGATTTTGAGCAGCATCGCCAGAAGGTAATGAGTCTTCCCTTAGAAGAAAGAATAAAGCGAGGCTACTCCTGGTATCCCGTCACCGTAAACAGGTCTGGGTATGCCCTGGGCGAACGTGCTTTTGTTACCATTGAAACCGCAAAACCTGATGCTCCTCATCAGTTCAGACCTGGGAAAACGGTCAACTTTTTCACAAGGCAAGCGGATGCTTATCAACCAGAAAAGACTGGCGTTATCCAATACGTCGAGAAAGGAAAAATGAAGATCATTCTAAATTCGAAAGACCTTCCGGAGTGGTTAGGTTTAGGGCAATTGGGTGTTGACTTGCTCTTTGATGAGCGAACGTATATTGAAATGGAAAAGGCTATTGGAAAAGTTAAAAAAGCCAAAAATGATCGACTCGCGGATCTTAGGGATGTCTTACTAGGTGCTCAAACGGCCCGATTTCATAATGGAGATTGGACAAAGCCGCTCCCCACCTTAAATGAGTCCCAGCAAAGCGCCGTGCATCAGGCTACAAATGCGCTCGATGTTAGTGTTATTCACGGGCCCCCTGGAACGGGAAAGACGACAACCTTGGTGGCAGCTATCCAGTTAATCGCCCAAGCGGAACAAACCGTACTAGTCAGCGCACCTAGTAATACGGCTGTTGACCTATTGACTGAAAGACTAGCCCAGGCAGGCCTAAATGTAGTACGGGTAGGTAATATTTCCAGAATCGATGAGAGTATCATCAATCACACCCTGGATGCTCGCCTCTCTCACCACCCAGAAAGCAAAAACATTAAGAAAGTCAAGATTCAAGCGGCCGAAGCTCGACGTCAAGCCCAACGCTATCGCCGCAAATTTGGCAGAGATCAATACTTGGAACGAAAACAACTGAAGCAGGAAGCTAAAGAATTAGCCGCTTGGGCCAATCAATTGGAGGATCGATTGATCGATCAAATCTTATCCGCAGCCAATGTCATTACCTGTACGCTCGTGGGTTCAAGTCTAAAGGTTTTAGAAAAGAGGAAATTTCGAACTTTAGTAATTGATGAAGCAGCACAGGCATTGGAACCGGCCTGTTGGATCCCAATCAGCAAGGTTTCTCGGGTAATCTTAGCTGGTGATCCCTACCAATTGCCTCCTACTGTCAAAAGCATGGCTGCGCAAAAGGGAGGCTTAGGAATAACATTAATCGAGAAGTGCTTACAACGATTTGAGAAAACCTCTTTCTTAGACACCCAATATCGAATGAATGACCAGATCATGGGATTCTCCAATCTTCGGTTCTACCAAAATGCCTTAAAAGCGGGGGAGCAGGTAGCCAATCAACGCCTACCTTTCACCACGGATGAACCTGTCCTCTACATTGATACTGCTGGATGTGGGTTTGATGAAAAGATTCATGCTCAATACCAAAGTAGATTTAACCCGGAAGAATATCTGATCTTACGGGAACATCTGTATCAATTAATCGGCCATTTTGATCAAGAGAATTTGCCTTCCATTGCTATCATCTCTCCTTATCGAGAGCAGGTGATCCATATCAAAAGACAGATAGAGGAAGATCCTAAATTACAAGATTTGCCTATCGTGGTAAACACAATTGATGGATTCCAAGGACAGGAAAAAGATGTGATTTATATCTCATTGGTCCGCTCAAATGATAAAGCTGAAATTGGATTTCTAAAAGATTACCGACGAATGAATGTCGCAATGACCAGGGCCAAACTACAGTTGGTGATGGTTGGAGATAGCGCAACGATTGGTAATGATGAGTTCTATCAGCAATTGTTGGATTATGTGGAACGGGATGGTCAGTACCAAACTGCCTGGGAGTACATGCAAGGATAACAATTAGGGACCGTGGGTAGCGTGCATAAAAAAAGGATCTCGGGGCTCGACCGAGATCCTTTTTTCCTTTACAGGAAATATCTTAGTAAGACCAAAGATCGTGCTCGAAGTTAAAGATCTCTTGTCTGATTTTTTCAGATTCCAACAGCAAGTCAACGCCTGATAAGTATTCTTGCAGACGTCTATCATGTACGTTTGAGGCTTTGATAATATAGCTCGAGAAAAATCTCGCCTCTAATAGATCCTCCCAAGTTTGGTTGGTACTATCATTTTTGAAATTGAAGACACGCTCTCTAGCTAGAGTTTCTCTAGCCTCGGGGTAGTATACCCAGAACATTGGCTGCTCATAACGAAACTCGCCGGTGTTCTCATCCTTCACGTCAAGCAAAGGAGCAATACCCAAGATGCGTACCTGTAGTGTAGAGGTCTCTTCATCAAAGAACCAAATCTCTTTGATACGGAAACGCTTTACATCTTCAGGGTTGATGTCATTGGTTACAATTTCAATTTTTTCTTCGTAGGTAACAGGGTCAAAGGTTGTGATCGTGTCCACGCTCGCTCCCATGGCCTTTACTTCATCTGGTGTCAGTCGTTGAGAGAATTTGTCATCTTCTACACTGTACACTGTAATCTCGCCAGACTCTGCAGCGTCCATTAAGATAGAAAAGAAAGGACGTTCTGGGTAAGCAAAAGGCAAGTTCATTTTTTCACGTGTATCAATTACACGCCAAACTCGTTTTTCCCAAAAGATATCAGCTTCACGAATGTGATCGTATGCCAACACCCTTTTTTCAGCAACCGTCCGTTTTTCAACAATATCGTCAAGCGGTCGGTCTTGTTTTTCCTGATCTTCTTCGCCAGCATCCATCATGATGTTGTCTGGCACCTGAGCAGTAAGAGGCGCCGCGAAGGTTAGTAGCAACAGGCTTAATCCTAGCAATTTCAGAGCGATCTTCATGGTCAAATCGTTAGTTTAAAATGTGCAAAAGTGCAACCATTTAATAACGAACTAAATGGCTGCACTATTACATGTTAACAGAAAAATTTACCTATCTGATGGTGAACACCATCGCATTAATTTTTCGACCTGCTTTATCGCCTGGACATCTGGCTCGAACATTATCAAAATAATAGATGTCACCTGGCTTAGCTCTCTGCACCAAACGCTTGGCTTGAGCGCTATAAGCTGGGCCTTTATTAATCACAGGAACAGGGTCCTGTCTTTTGGCAACGTAAGTTAAGTTAAATCCTTGGATGTTACATCGTGCATCGAAATCGAATCCATCTAGGATCGCCAATACCCCACCTTGTGCCTTGAATTCTCCATTACCGATAGGGCCTCCTGAAGTTTTTCCTAATTTAGCTACGGGATCAGGAATACGCTTCGCACGGAAAGTAAAAGAACTAGCCTTCAAACCACCACCAGATACATTGATCCTGGACTCACCTGGTGTAGTAACTGTAGCGGTATATTTATTACCTCTACCTTTTAGTTTCAGACCTGCACCACTTCCACTCACTCGTAGATCATTACTAGAAATACCGGCCGCTACTACAGATACAGGGTTATCTACACCAATGTAGAATACATTCATCTTATCTGCAGCTACCGTCACACTACGACGTCCAACTTCATATTCGAACTCCTTAGAGTAGGTTTCCGTCTTACCGGTAGTTGGGTTAGTCAAAGTAATATCTACATTATAAGATTTTACACCTGTACCAGAAGTTCCAGCACTATACTGCGCTACTCCATCCTCTACATCCAATGTGGATCCGTTTACTTTAACAATCATGTTTTCATAAACAGATTTACTAGATGCTCCAATGGTAATTTCCGATTCGTAAGGTTCACCAGCAATGATGTAACTCTTTTTAGCTGATGATATTGGAATAAAGGCATCTACTTTGAATGATGTTGCCCCTACCTGATTTACCAAGAAGTTCAAAACAGCTGCTTCTGAGCTCTTCATATCGTTTTGAAACTTACGGAAAATCGGGAATATGGAAGCTACAGGCATGTGATTGAAGGTGAAATCTTCCCAAGATTTTTTCTTGGAGTTCTCCCAATCATTACTAATGTTCAACGTGATACTTTCTTCCAAGTTAGAAATCGTTGTATCATTGATCTCTGTTCCTTCTGTACCACTCAAACTTCTAACGATTTCCAAGATTTTTTCACGATCTCCAAGGATTCTTTCCTTCATCTCTGCACCTTTCCCATCATTTACAAGAATTCTTGTGGTAACATCTTTGTTTTTATATGCTTTGGGTTGACCAGGATGTTTCTTATCATCCTCTGGATAATAGCCTTGGCCAGTAGCATCAATCAAACCTTCTCTAGTTTCATTAATGTACTTAGTAAATTCTTTAGAGATAGTTTGAATTTCCTTGGCTGCATCAACCAATGGTTGATATCTCTCTTTATCCTGCTCTGCATTCTTTCCCAAAACAGTCATAGCAAAGGTATTCGAATCATCGATCACTTGGTTGGATCCAGCGATACCTTTATCGATCAAAAAGAAGGCATTGATAATCTCTGCGGACACGTTCAGGGCCAATAGGGCCGTCAGTACGAGATACATCAGGTTGATCATCAACTGCCGCGGTTCCTTTGGAATTGACATAAGTCTTTAAATTTTTACAATTAGCAATTGATTTCAAAAAATGATTAGCTATTTCGTACGTTCGCCATAGAAGAGATCACGCCTCCATAGACATTGTTCAATGAACTGTAAGTCTGGTTCAACGTGCCTAGGTTTTTATTCAGGTCTTGTAGATTAGACTTGTATTGCTTAGCCTCATCTACAGAATCACTGATATCCATCATAGCTTCGTTCAACTTCGTGTAGAAGTTACCCATTGCTTTGATTTGATCACTTGTACCAGAAAAATCAACTTCTTGCAAAGCTTTCAAAGAACCTAAGCTCTTAGCCATTGTTTGCAATTCTGTCAACATTCCGCCCAATTGAGCTTCCACTACTTCACCATTCAATGCAGGTGATTGAGGTGTAGCGGCAACAGGACCAGCTGACAATGGTTGAATATTAGAAGCATAGTTATCCAAACCTGGGTACAATTTTTCCCAGTAGTAATCTTTGTCAGGTGGAATAAGGCCTAAGAATAAAAAGATGCCGGCTTCCGTAAACATCCCCGCCATCAACATCTCATCAGCACCTGGCCAAGAAAGGATTTTAAATAAAGCGCCCAAAAGTACAACAGAGGCTCCAACTCCAATAATCAAATTTTTGATATACTTGAACCCTTTCGATTTTAAGAAACTCATTTTACGATGCAGTTTTAATGATTAGTTGAAAAATTTGCTTGTTCAATTTGTTTGAAACTCACTCTCATAATGCGCTAGTCGAAAAAAGATACACCTTCGACTATTTTTTTTTGAAAATAATTTAAAGGGCTAACAAGTTCTTGATAATCAAAAGATTAGTATAGTAAGAAATTGTAGGAGATAAGGCTTTAAATATCTAATATGGGTGAGTGAGAAACACAAAGAAGGATATTGCGGTGGCAATATCCTTCTTTATATATGGAAGTTAACTAGAAGTCATTAACAGATCGACCCAAGAAGGTCAATGCACAACGGAATCCGATGTAAGACTTAGTAGTGTCCTGGTATTCCCAGTGACGGATACCATTTCGCAAGTAGTGCATAACATCTTTCCAAGAACCACCTCTGATCACTTTACGCTTGTAGGCCTCGGGATCATCCTCTTTTGCGTCGAAGCGAATATCAGGGTTCAAGTCATGAATGAAGGCGTAAGCATTCTCATAATAAGCTGAACTTGTCCATTCTGCTACGTTCCCAGACATATTGAATAAACCATAGTCATTGGGAAAATAAGCATCGGCACGAACGGTGTATTGGCCACCATCTTCAGGGTAGTTACCGCGTCCAGGCTTAAAGTTTGCTAATAAACATCCCTTAGCATTTCTTACATAGTAAGTACCCCAAGGGAAAGGAGCTAATTCATGACCACCTCTTGCTGCGTACTCCCACTCGTGCTCAGTCGGTAAACGGAAATCTTCCGTATTAATACCATCTCCACGAGTCTGTTGGTAGGTGTTCCAAAGTTTGGTACGCCAGTAGCAGAAAGCGTTAGCTGTATGCCAATCTACCCCAACAACTGGATAATCATCGAAAGCTGGGTGCCAGAAATAGTTACGAGTCATTGGTTCATTATAGGAATAAGAGAAATCTCTAATCCAAACCAATGTATCGGGATAAATCTTAGCTTTTTTGCGCTTAATGAAGGTATTGCGAGGAGATTTGCCTTTGTCATTAGCGGCACGTTTCCAGTCATACCACTCATATTCAAAGACTAGCTTGTCAACATCAAGTTCTTTTTTACCAGCGAATCGGTCGTCGCCTTGGTAATAAAGATCTTCAAGCGTTTCATCCGCCCAATCGATATCATATTCCCAATCGATTTTTTCTTCACCAGTCGCTTCATCTTCGATGTAGTGATCCAGATAAGAGTGAGCGATGGAATCTCTAACCCAATAGACGAATTGGCGATACTCATTGTTGGTAATCTCCGTGTCATCCATGTAGAAACCCTGAATAGAAATCTGCTTTTGACGTTGAACAAAGGTGTTGCTTACGTCTTGGTCACTAGGCCCAATAGTAAGTGTTCCAGAAGGAACGTACACCATACCATAAGGGTTGATACCCTTCCAAGATGGGCGGTCAAGTACACCTAATAATTGACCGTTCTCGCGTCTACCGCATGACGACGCGACTAACACTACTAGTAGTGCTAGTGTTAAATTGGATAAATTTTTCATGTTAACACCCGAGTTTTCCTTCAGATTAAATGTTATACTTTAGTCCACTTTGTATTAAGTTGCTTTTGGGATCCTTACGTTTTTGGGCCCCGGGTCCTTCTTTTAAAGTGGAACACCAAACTCGCTGGTTTGTAGCGAATGTAAATATAGATGGTTTCAAAAATTTATCAAAGATAATTAAATCCTTTTATACATTCGGCTACAATTTGCCAGTGACACTCGATTAAGAAACGTCACTTCAGGCTGGATTATTTTGGTTTCTGGCAATTTTTATGTGCTGAGATAGCTAAAAGTTCAAATCATTACTCATACTCAAATGCTTATACATTTGATCTACGGCGGAAGTCACCTCCAGTCGGCAATGATTTACACTCCAGTCGGACCATAACAGGCAACAATTCCGGTAATGCCCGTTGCTCCTATAAAGATCGTGGATTATATATAACTCGTGGAGGTCGGCCGGCTCCTATTCGCTTATTCAAATTGTAATTGACCATAATTTCGTGTGACCCATTACTCACATTGTTCAAGTCACTTAGCGTGATATCGTAGGCATAGGCTAGCCTCATATTTTCGCTGATCTTAAATCCCAGGATAATAGTGGCAGCATCTGTGGATAAAGAACTATGGGCACCCCGATATCCAGCACCGACAAAAACATTTTCATTGTAGTGAGCTAACAAGGAAACATTAGTCTGAGTCTGTACAAGGTCCGATTGAACCATTAAGGAAGGTTGCAAACGCAAAGTGGAGTTCACCTCCAAATTCATTCCAGCATTGAAGAAAAATGCTCGTTTTAAAGGAAAAGACAAGCCTTCTAGATCAATGCTAGCTTCATTGAGGTGTCTTACGCCTAAACCTAGTTCTAATTTTTCGCTTTGAAAATATACACCAGCCGCAAAGGTATTGCTGGTCGTATTAATGGAGCCTAAAGGCAGAAGTTCATCCTGATGGTCAATCACCATCCCTCCTACTCCTTCCAGATAGTTACCATCTGGTGTTCGCAATTTTGAACCATCTAAAGTAAATTGCAGGAAACCCGCACTTACTCCGAAGGACAATATGCCTGCTTTGGAATAGATCTGATAATTATAAGAGATCATGGAAGTAGTACGCTGTGTGGGACCGGCTTCATCATTCTCCAGGTGTATTCCAATTCCACCACTTGTTATATACAATGGCATATGGGCACTGACGAATTGCGTACTCGGAGCTCCGTCTAGGCCTCCTACCCATTGTTGTCGGATTCCTCCCGTAACACTCAATGAATGCTCAAGCCCAGCATACCCTGGATTCCAATTGAGCTGATTCATCATGTAAAGGCTATACTGAGCTGGCTGTTGACTAAACCCCAACACTGCACAGAAAAGGAAGAAGGCAAGTAGTGTAGTTTTTGATCGCATGCAAATTTGTTAATGAACAACAAGTCCGGCTAAATTCTATTCTCAATCTTTCAGGGCAACCGCACCTAAGCTCAGTTATTCTTTATATTTCAGGAAAGGATTTCCCTTCTAGCCTCCCATTACCTCATCATCTGTCAATTTCCTAAATAAGATCAATAAGTTATTTCTCATTCTGTAGTACCTCACAACTATTACTCACCATCGATCAACTCCATCATCTCTTTCAAGTTTTTAACGGGAAGTCGGCAAGAATAGTTTTGGCAAACGAAGATATTTGTGTCTTCTCCTGTACCTCTTGCTTTTAGGAGTGGATATTGATCCGACTCTTTGCTGTTTGCCATCAGGATTTTATTAGGAATAAACTGTTCCAATATCTCATTTGACAATGCCTCAAATTGAGGCCCCACTACAGCGATTTCACGGAAGGGAAAGATCCAGTTTAAACTGGCACGAGCCCATCGGGAAAATGAAGTAGGATATTTACCTATCGTTTCTTGTAAGCGCAATAACATCTTCTCGGATTGCTCCAAATAACTGGATTGGTCTAAGAATCGCCCTAGTAGGAACAAGTTCTCAACCATCACGGCGTTTCCAGAAGGAGTGGCATTATCATAAAACTCCTTGCGTCGAATCGGCAAATCGTCCTGCTTGTCTGGTGTAAAATAAAATAAATTGTTCTGACTGTCAAGGAAATTAGTAAGCACAAAAGTGCTGATTTCTGAAGCTTTGTCAAGGTAATGACTATTAAAGGTCGTTTCGTACAGAGAAATCAAGGCTTCTGCCAGATAAGCGTAGTCATCGAGGAAGGCTTCATACTTAACCTCTCCTTCTTTATAGGTGTGATAGAAGCCACCAGTTGCTGTGTTGGCAAAGCGTGTTAGCAGGAATTCCATATTGCGAACTGCTGTTTGCCGATAAATTTCTAAACCCAGGGCTTCGTAGGCCTTAACATAGGCTTTATTCATCAACGCATTCCAAGCTAATAAGATTTTATCATCCAAACCTGGTCGTTCCCGTTTCTCCCTTTCTGCTAGCAATAAAGTTTTGATGGTGCTTAGTTTTTCTTGATCGGTAGCAGATTCTTTTAGGCCTGCTGGCAACCATAGAATGTTGGTGCCTTCCCAATTGCCACCTTTACTCACACCATATCGCTTAGCGAACCAGTCAAAGTCTTCCCCCAGCGCCTTTTCTAATTCTTCGTAAGACCAGATATAAAACTTCCCTTCCTCTCCCTCAGAATCAGCATCCAAAGCTGAATAAAATCCACCTTCCGGGCTCATCATCTCTCTCTCAACAAATCCTAGTGTTTCTTCGAGCGCAATTTTGTATCGTTCTTCTTTAGTTATTTTGTAAACATCGGCCAACACCTGAACCAGCAAGGCATTATCATATAGCATCTTCTCAAAATGTGGGATCAACCAGGCTTTGTCCGTAGCATATCGCGCGAATCCTCCTCCCAATTGATCGTAGATGCCCCCTCCGATCATCTTATCCAAAGAGAAGCAGACATGGGTCAGAGCTAATTCATTCCCCGTATGGAAATGATAATTCAGTAGGTATTGGAGGTTCATTGCTCCAGGAAATTTAGGCGCTCCGCCAAACCCACCATCCACCGTATCAAAACCGCGTTCTAATCCCGCGAAGATCCCCTCAGCAAATTCGGGCGTGAATGGGCTTGATTTTTCGTCGCCTTCCACTAAGTCTTCTTTTACAAACAGAACATCTGCTCTTCGCACCGCATCCAACAATCGGTCTGCTTGATTATTTACGACATCTCTCTTATTGTGAAAAGCCCCTACCATTCCTTGCAACATCTGAGGCCATGACGGGCGATTATGTGCTGGTCGAGGAGGAAAATAGGTCCCCGCATAAAAGGGACGTCCGTCCGGAGTGAGAAAGCAATTCAAAGGCCAACCACCTGCTCCTGTCATGGCCTGACAGGCCTCCATATAGATTTGATCTACATCGGGCCGTTCTTCTCGATCTACCTTGATGTTAATGAAATGCTCATTCATGTAGTTCGCTACCGCCAGATCTTCAAATGATTCGCGCTCCATTACATGACACCAATGACAGGTCGAGTAACCAATACTCACAATAATAGGCTTATCCTCCTGGCGTGCTCTTTCAAACGCCTCATCTCCCCAAGGGTACCAATCCACTGGGTTATGTGCATGTTGCAACAGGTAAGGACTGGTTTCGTGCTGTAAACGATTCATATATTTTTTTGGTTCTTAGACAAACCTCGTGTTTGAAGACACTCAAAAATAAAATACTTCCTGCGGTCGCGCTCTCCTCTCATTTTATGATTGTCCACGAGATTTGTCACAGAAGGATTTTTTTGAGCAGCTATTCAATGAAATTGTTTAAAAATGATTGATTGACTACAATTTGAGAGAACGAGAACCTGAAAACAGTTTTTTTCTCCACCGTAGCGCTGCTGAAGAAAAAACTGGTCCCCAGAACCTCATTCCTTCAAATTTCGCAACAAAGAAACATTCTCAAACAACTTCAATTAAATCCAAGGTTCATCACTAAAATTGTCAAAGCGGATTAAACCTTCGATCAACGGTTGAGTCAGATAAGTAAACTAGAAAGCACCCCAATAGGTTTGCCGATAGCCATAGTTTTATGCGACATGCAGCTAGATCGGACAAATTTAAACTAAAAGCTACTATATAGTATAGCCCATGCCAAAACACCTGGATCTCAAATGAAAACCTCTATGCTCAACCAACAAATCGTTTCTTTAAAAAGAAGTTTCGCTGGCATGCTCTTCCTTTGCTTTGTGATTCTCCTACAGGCAAATCCACGCCATACGCCTAAACACCACCTATTGCCAGGAGACTATTCTTTATTTGCCAATTTTCAGTTGGATAGCCTGGCTAGCTTGGCTCAAGCTAGCCTCCTCGCCGGAAAGGGGAAGCAAGACTTATTGATTCAACTCCAAGCTTTGCAACTGATAGCAGAAGTGCAAACTGCCAAAAATCAATTTGATCAGGCATATGCTACTTTGCACAGCGCCTATCAGCTCATCCCTGACAATAAATTACTGGATCAAAAGTTGTACTTAACTGGCGCGCTGAGCGAAGTCGCACTACTGGCAGGGAGTACTGATAAAGCTATAAAGTGGCGCCAAGCCAATTTGAAAGGTATGCAAAGCCAGGGCCAGTGTAAGAAGGAAGCTTGGGCAAAAAAGCGACTGGGAAGATTATATTTGAAAGCTCAACAAATCGATTCTGCCAGGTACTATTTTGAAGCCGCCATACAAGCATATGAAAAGATGGGGGCTACTTCTATGGTTCAAGCTTTAAGGCAGGAATGGGGAATGGTCAACCTAAGAAAACGTAAGTTTCTATCGGCCATCAATTGCTTTGCTGCTAATGTTGAGGCAAAACAAGTTACCCAGGATACCTTAGGCTTAATCATCAGCCTAAAGCACCTAATAGAGATTTACGAACAGCTGGACCAGAAGGATGCTGTAGAAAATTATTGCCACCAGCTTATCGAATGGGCGGCTTCGCCAAATTTTCAGATATGGCAAAGTGGAGCTTTCCTAAAGCTAGGGAAGATAGAAGAAGAACGAAGTAATATTGCCCTTGCGGTCGAATACTACCTCCAGAATCAACACATTTTATTGGCTACTTCTTCACAATCTGATTTACTTCATAATTTTAAAGCCAAGAGACCAGTTTATCAACTAGTTGGCGATTATAACATTCCTATCTCTAGTAGGCAAATAATGAAAGATACGCGAGTATTTTCGCTACTACTCTTCTGGATCCGAATGGGCAGTTTTGATAAAACAGAAGCTCTCCTAGACCACTGGATCGGAAAGGAAAAAGAAACCTGGCCCTCTATCCGAACGACGAGATTGGCCTTCCGGCTTCAAACAGAAAGCCTTAGAAATCAAGCTCGATTCCCCGAGGCCGTGCAAAGCTTTCGCCAATTGCTCAATGATCAAGATTTAGCTCCAAATCATGACCCTATGCTCAATCGATTCATAAATTTCCAAACAGAAGCCCAGGAAAGCCACGAAAAGCTAATGCTACTATTTGAAAACCAGGAACAGCAACGACTTCTAACTCAAAGCAGCTGGCAAAATCGAACCTTATTAGGAGGCATTTTATTGGCGCTGATTGTCAGCGGTTTTCTATTTCAAAATAACCGAGAACGAAAAAAGAACAATACACTTCTCAGCAATAAGAACCAGCTAATTGCAGAAGCCTTGTCAGAGAAAGAAGTATTGATTCGTGAAGTTCATCACCGCGTTAAAAATAATCTACAAGTCGTTTCCAGTCTGCTCAACCTACATGCCCGAAAGGTAGAAGATCCTAAAGTGCTAGGAGCTATCAAAGAGGGGCGGGATCGGGTAAAATCTATGGCCTTCATTCATCAGAAGCTGTATCAGGTAGAGGATGTCCGTAGGATGGCTGTCCCTGATTATATCAATGATCTAACAAATTACCTATTTACCTCTTATCAGATTACCCCCGAACAAATTGAGTTAACGACAAACATCCAGCAACTCGACTTGGATGTCGATACGATGGTCCCCATGGGGCTAATACTCAATGAATTGATCAGCAATGCTTTAAGGCATGCTTTCCCTGATGGCCGAACTGGACAAATCTCAGTTACCTTCGAGCAAAAAGGGGGAGATTTTCTCTTGGAAGTTGCAGATACCGGAGTAGGTATTGCCTTAGAGCAGAACACTGCAAAAGAAAAGGGATTTGGGTACCAATTGATCGACACCTTTTGTAAAAAGCTAAAGGGGCAAATCCATATTCAAAATACCTCGGGTACTTCAATTCAATTCCGGTTCCCTAAGAGACAATTGAGTGTAGTCTAATTTAGGAATTCCGAATCCATTGTTGAAGCTTAACAATGGCTTCAGCCCGGTTGCTTACTTCCAGCTTCAGGTATAGATTCTTAAGGTGAGTTTTAACCGTATTAATAGATACGAAAAGTGCATTCGCTAATTCTTGATTCGATTTTCCAGAACAAAGTAATTCCAAAAGTTCAGTTTCTCTACGCGTCAATGGATCTACTAACTTTTTATTGACTTCCTCTAGCCCAGCTAGATGGAGGCGTATAACCGAATAATAATTATGAAAAGCGATCTGAATAGCCGCTCTCAGGCGATTTTCGTCAAAAGGCTTCAATACAAACCCTGCTGGGTATTGGGCTTTGACCTCTTCTAAGGTAAGGTGGTCTGAAAAGGAAGTAAGGAAAATGAAAGGAATTTTATATTCCCGATTGATTACTTTGGCCAGTTCTATGCCTGTTGGTCCACCGCCTAGATCGATATCAAGTAAAACCAAGTCCGGTAAACCCTCTTCCAATAATGTAAGAGCCGCCTGATAATCATTTGCTGGCCCAATCATAGAATACCCTAAATCTTGGATACACAAGGAAAGATCATCGGCAATCAATGGATCATCCTCTACGACCATACATCTGTACCCCGAGGAAATTGATTTTTTAGCTGATGGCATATGAAGTAAGACGGCACTTTACTTTCAATATCTGACGTACTTCCTCCAATTCTACTGGATAGGGCTTATAAACAGCATCATTATCAGAGATCAAATTCAATCGAGCGACTGAGTTGCCTTCCCTGACTTGCTGAATGCGCTTAGCCACCACTACATCGGTTACAATGACATAAACGTTATTATCTCGCAGTGGCTGCCCCCTCTCGATAGCTTCACAGACTACAATATCACCATTAGTAATAGTAGGCGTCATACTATCCCCATTGATTTCAAAAGCCATTAGTTCTCCAGCCATATTGGGTATGGAAAACTTCTGAAGGTTTTGTAGGAACTTGTCGTCCTGCATTTCAGTAGCATACCCTGCCAAGGCCTTTGAGGGTACTAAGGTGATGTTTTCTCGTCCTCCCAGTTCCCGGTCTAACAAAGAGCGTGTAGGGATCTCCCCATAAGCAGGGTATCCATCCATAAAGATGGCTTCGCCACCTCCAAATATATAATTAGCATCAACTCCATAAGCAAGGAAGAGTTTTTGCAACTGATCCACTGTTATATTCCGTTGTCCTTTCAATATGCTATTGATCACATGGTTGTAGGTTCCCAACTTCTTGGCAAGATCCGACTTACCCTTGATGAGGTTGTACTTTTCCAACTCTTGAAAGACTCGATTAAATCGCTGATTTACAATATTATCTGAGAAGTCGCCCATATTTTAAACAAAATTGTTTTAAATGTTTTTGTTTTTAGAAACTTTTTGTTTTATATTTGTATTGCCTTGAGACAGTAAAACAATCAAATAATTGCATCAACATCGGTAAACATACAAAAAGTTTCCGAAAAATACAATATCATGAGACCTGATACCTATACCAATTATGAAGTTCGCCAAAAAGATAAGGAACATGATATGTTCTCCGGTCAAAAAAAAGCCGTAAAGGCCAGTAATGGAGAACAAGCATTCATCGGAATAGACCTAACCGCTATTTTGCAGCATCTTTGGAAGGGTTTAGGCAAATTGTATGTAGCCTTTAAATACCAGCTCTCCAAACGTCCAGGAATGGAAGGAGCCAAGTTTAAGATTCCTTGGTTGAAACTCGGATTGGCAGCCTTGGCGCTTTTTGTAATCACTCAAAAAGATATCCACTTCTCCATCAATATGAAAGCTCCATTGGAATCAATGGTAGATGATCGGCAGGAATCTCCCAACACTCCTGCGAATATAGATCAGATGTCTATTGTTAGTCCCGTTAGTTTAACAAGTAAAGCTGTAGAACCAAAGTTTTCACTTAGTACGATCAGTGATCAACAAGCACACAGTTATATTAAGCGTTTTGCTAAAGTAGCTAGAGCAGAAATGGACAAGTTTGGCATTCCAGCCAGTATCAAGATGGCACAAGGTATTTTAGAAAGTAAAGCAGGAACCAATGAAGATGCCATGACCTACAACAATCATTTTGGACAGATTATGTCTGGGAACGAGTACACAAGTGCCTGGCAAAACTGGAGAGCACATAGCCTACTCCTACAAGAAAACTATCCCAGCTTATTCAAACTGGGTGAGAACCGAAAAAAATGGGCTAAAGAATTCAAGCGTATAGGTTATAGTGGAGATCGGAACTATGGGCAGTATCTCTTGGATATTATCGATAAATATAACCTCAAAGATTTAGATTAAATCCATGAGGTATTTGAAAGAGCTGAACAGAAGGCATTGACCAGTGAAATGGATACAGGTTCTTTTTAGAAATTGTCCTTCTTGATACTACATACAAAAATGCATCGGGAACTGTTAATCTTCTCGATACACTTCCAAAAAGAAACATTCCTCTATGATTATAGATGGATATCATAATATTTCCTTTCTCTGAGTGGTTTTCTCGTCTTGTCAGGCCCGTCTTTTCGAAGACGGCCTTTTTTATTTGGTTCTTCGACAAACCTCGTGTTGAAGACATTCAAAAGTGAAATGCAACACTTCCATCAGTCGCCTTTTTATCTCATTTTATGATTGTCCACGAGATTTGTCGAAGTGGGTTTTATTTTTGATCCTCTTCTACCTCCCTAACTCAACTCTATGTTTGAAGTAAGCAGAATTGGGATATAAACTCAAGCCCCTGTGAATCATCCTCCGGGCTTCCCCATCCTCCCCTCTTCGCACAAAATAGTCCGCAGCGGCAGTATATACAGTAGTCACCCAAATATTTACGCGAGGGGTTTGCCCCAGACGCACGAGCGAGCGTTCGAATTGCTGTAAAGCATTCCGGGCTAAATTGATTTGATCCTTAGAAAAATGAAATCGTGCTTGTTCTGCTTGATAAAACAATTCTAGGTCATTAAAAAGAGGCATTTCTCCTAAAAAGGGGTATTTCTTTCGGTAAACTTTCAAAACACTTAGTCCGTTTTCAAAATCACGGTCATTCCCCAGAGATCTCACCAACAATACTGCTAGAATTTTCTGGATTGCCTTGTCTCTGGGACGCTTCAAATAAAGACTATCCATATAATTTACTACACCCAAGGTTTGATAGGACTGAGCAAAGAGCTTAGCCATCTGCAAATAATGAATCTCCTCCAGTTGATGCAGGAGTTCTGCATCTTTATCGGCAAGGTGCACAAATCGCTGGTATAAGGATAACTGCTTTTCTGGCGTCTCTTCAGTTTCTAACAACTCCTTTGAGAGATATAGAAACCTTTTAACTACTTCAGTTTTAATCTCAGGAATTGGATTTCTTTGGTAAAACTCAAAAAGAGGGGCTAATTCCTCAGTCTGCACATGTACTGTATCATTCGCCACCTGCATCAGTGCTGCGCTTCTCAATGTCTGATAACGAGGTGTCAGGTAGAGATCGCGTGCCTTATCTAATGTAGCCAGTACATGGTGGTATTTTTTATCTAGATATTGCTGCTCTGCTTGCTCATAGTACATCAAGCCGGCGAGTTCCAAACGATTCAGTATTCGCCGATTATATTGATAATGTTCTTTGAAGATATCTTCTGAGGACTTTTGGCTAAACTCTTCCTGAGAAAGGAGTCCTAGCTCGCGCATCGCATATGCATATTCATGTAGGTGTTCCGCTGGAGGAAGAGCATCAATTTTTTGATTGGGAAGTTTAACTTCCTGTTGCTGAGGCATTTTGCCTGCCAGCAGGAAAAGCCCCCCGGATTCTTGTACAATCTGATGAGGAATGGCAAAGTGGTTTAACACCACAGACCATAAAGCAACAAAAGTGTATTGACTGTATGCTCCTTCCCTGAACAACTGCTCAAAGGTTGCATCAGGTACGTATACATTAAAGAAGTTTTCTTGCAATGTTGCCCGAACTAGTTCTAGCTGCTTATCCAATTTCTTTTTCCGGATTCGCTCTGCATCCAATTCATTAAATGTATGCTTTAGCTTCATTTCCACATAAGCCAGCTTGTATTGATCGGGAGGGGTGGTAGTAGCCAGGTACAATCTATATTGAACGGACCAATTGTCTTCTGGAGAGACCAGGGTACCTCCTTTAGCCGTATACTGATCCGGAAGAGTATCTTTTGAATTTTGTGCTTGGGCCAAGCTGGAAGTCACCAGGATAAAGAGGCTAGGCAGTACTACATACAGAAGAAGAGTTGCAGCTCTGTAAGTTAATTGTGGCAAAGATTCGTTCATTGGGCGGTATACTTTTCGGTGTTGGTCTAGGGATGCTCGCTATGAGCTTTAGCCTAGTGCTGGTTTTTGGGAGGGCTAATTCAGCCCATGTTAACACAGTTCTGATTCAACTTAGCTCTTGTCAACCGCCGCTAACTGTATTGATGCATGTAATGGTCAGTGCTCGCTGTTGCTTAGTGATCTAAGAAGAACCATTAAAACATGAATTGAAAACGGTTATTAATCTGATTCGAACTCAACAGCCGATCTAGATCAATTCATGCAGTAAACGTCTGGAACAAAAACTAATTATACATTATTCCAGCAGTCTCATCTATTTAACAGTTTATAACTTTTACATATGTCAAATTAGTATTTTTACTGTTCAAATATAATTCAACTCTATAAGCTTCCGAATAAAACTCGAATTTAAAATCAGAATTCACCTGAAAAATAGCTTGATTTCTTCCTTGTAGAATCTATTTGCAATCCACATAAATATATAATAATCAAAGTATTATACAATTTATTTTTTAACCTAACCAAAAGAAATGGAGTATTCAGACTGTGTTTTTTGTCATGGATTACCTCCTGAAATAGCTCTACTTTTACATTGTAATAAAAATAATGTCCCCCTTACGGAACAGTTTACGCAAAACACAGAAGGAAAACAAAAATATTAAGCTGTATGCCCATTGGGCTTCCCCCCACAGCTTATTATTGGAGAGGTTTCTGGAAACAGGAATCTCTCCAAAAAGAACTAGATTTTATACGACTGTTCCCCCTGAAGGTTTGGATTTCGATTCATAATGTCCCCCTGAACAAACTTTTTAAGACAAGAAATCCAATACCAAATTATTTCGGCCTGCTCTAACCCGAGCGTACAAAAACTGTGAGCTCCCGGCTCTTGGACTGTTCCAAGAGCCGGCCTCGTTTTAGGGTATTTCTCAATTTCTCTGCCTCAAGTTCAATCAAATCCCCCGACGGATTCACCCTATCCCCTCTCTTATCGATCTATCCAGCGATAAATTTGTTACATTTATACATCATAAATCCTCAAACAAGAATGAGTACTAATCCCACAAACCCTCTTTCCTATTCTCCTGCGCTCCAATGTTTGCTCCCATTGATCTATGTAGCTTGGTCCGATCGAGTTCTAAGTCCTACGGAGGTGAAAGCTTTACAAAAACAAGCAGCCAAATTGTCCTTTTTGAGTCCTGCAGATGCGGCTATCCTACGCAAGTGGAGCAATCCCTTACATCCACCCTCTCAGGAGCTCTTCAAATATTGGGAGATTCTATTAAGAAAGGAAGCTCAACAATTGGAGAACGGTCAACGTCTCAGTTTAGTAGATCTAGGCATCCAGATGGCCAAAACAGCAGCCGATAAGCGGAGTGATCAAGCAGCCGACTGGTCAGCAACAAAAGTGAGAACGGAGTTGGAAGCATTGGAAGATGCCCTACAACAAATTTCGTGGAATACCTACCGTAGTCTCTTTCCAAATACCGAACTGGAAGATATTGCCGAAAGACAAAAGACTGAATTTGATATTCAGGAAATGGAAGCTTTGCTCGGTGGAGAATATGTTGAGATTAAACGCAAAACCAAAAAGCTGTTACAAGACCCCGTATTTACCTATCAGACCCTTCCAAATAAAGAGGATTATCGAGCTCAAGTTCTTGCTTGGACCAAACTATTGGCTAATCAAGGGTTTGGCGCCTTGTCCTATCCAAAGGCTTATGGCGGGATTGGAGATATCGGGGCTTATGCTGCCCTTTTTGACACGATGGGGCATCACGATTTAAGTCTAACGATCAAGTTTGGCGTACAATTCGGTCTTTTTGGGGGGAGTGTCTTAGGCTTAGGTACAAAAAAACATCACGATAAATACCTAGAAAAGATCGGGATGATGGAACTTCCGGGTTGCTTTGCCATGACAGAAACCGGTCATGGGTCCAACGTAAGAGGTCTTGAAACAACTGCAGAATACGACCATTCCACGAGAAGCTTAGTTATTCATTCCCCTAATCGTTCAGCAGGCAAAGAATATATAGGAAATGCTTTGCACGGGCGTATGGCTTCTGTATTTGCTCAATTGATTGTAAATGGGGAGAATCATGGTGTACATGCCGTTTTGGTTCCAATGCGAAATGAAAAAGATGAGCTACTACCGGGCATTGAAGTAGAGGATTGCGGATATAAACTTGGATTAAACGGGGTAGATAATGGTAGAATCTGGTTTGACAATGTACGTGTTCCTGTAGAAAATCTCCTTAATCGATTCGGGGATATCGATGTAGCAGGTAATTACCAAAGTCCTATTCAAAGTCCACCTCGTCGCTTCTTCACAATGCTTGGCACTTTGGTAGGCGGGAGAGTTTGTGTACCACGAGCTGGGTTAAGTGCCACAAAATCTGCTTTGACGATTGCTATCCGCTATGCGCTTCGACGTCGACAGTTCGGCTCAAATATTACCGAACCGGAAACCTTAATTCTAGACTACCCGAGCCACCAGCGCAGACTAATGCCCCTATTGGCAAAGACCTATGCGCTTCATTTTGGGCTAGAGTACCTCAGTGCACGTTTTAGCAAACATGAGGGAGAAGATATGCGGGAAATTGAAACCCTAGCCGCTGGTTTGAAAGCTTATAGTACCTGGTTTACGACTGCTGCTATTCAGGAATGTAGAGAGGCTTGTGGTGGAAAAGGATATTTAGCAGAAAACAGATTTGCGGCCCTGAAGGCAGATACTGAGATATTTACCACTTTTGAAGGAGATAATACAGTCTTGATGCAGTTGGTCGCCAAGGGCGTATTGACAAGCTTCAAAAAAGAGTTTCATGAAGAAGGGACCTGGGGCGTCCTTCGTTTCTTGGCGGGAAGAATTGGGACATCCATTAGTGAACTGAATCCGATCATCATAAGAAATACAGATCCAGATCATCTACTTTCGGATGACTTTCAACTAAGTGCTTTCCGCTATCGGCAAAGTGCTTTACTTTACTCTCTATCCCAGCGTATGCGTTCTTTGATCAAGTCTGGTCAGAGTTCTTACGAAGCTGCACTGCAATGCCAGCAACATATGATTGTTTTGGCGGAAGCTTTTGTAGAACAACTAGTGCTAGAGCAGTTCGTGGAAGTCGTCAATGCAGAGGAAGGAAAGTCAACCTATACTGCTTTACTACAACTTTGTCAGCTCTATGCACTACATACCATAGAGAAACATAGTGGTTGGTATTTGGAAAAAGAATATATTAGTGGAGGAAAATCAAAAGCGATTCGTCGACAAGTGGATCAGCTTTGTACAAAAGTTAGGGGGCAGGCACAAGCATTGGTTGACGCTTTTGATATTCCAGATTCATTATTAGGTGCGCCTATCATCCGCTGATCGTTGCATACACCTGTTCTGACAACATTGCTATGAAATCACTTTGGTCTCATCTAATGGTAGCTATTGCTGCCTCCTTTTTCTCTTTTTTATGGTTTCGTGCCTATTATCCTGTAGAAAATCAATCGGTGCTGACGGAATCAGAATCCTCACCTCCTACCTACAACGGGCAACGTTTGGTAAGAGATAATGGGCTATTCTCAACACCCTACACCAAAGATTTCAGCCTTATTGTTAATCGAGTGGTACCCGCAGTGGTTAACATTACTGGCTTGAGTGCCACCAACTACAAAATAAGTTCTGGTTCTGGTGTAATCGTTTCTCCAGATGGCTACATTGTCACCAATCATCATGTTATTGAGGACGCGACCACTTTGCGTATCACGCTCCACAACAAACGAAAATTTGATGCGGAGTTAATCGGCATGGATAGCCAAACGGATCTCGCCTTAATCAAAATCAAGAGCCAAAATCTGACAACGCTACCATTGGGCAATAGCGACCATCTAGACGTCGGTGCTTGGGTGCTCGCCATCGGCCACCCTTTCAATCTTACCTCGACAGTGACTGCTGGTATCGTTAGTGCCAAAGCTAGAAACATCAATATCCTGGGGGATGAGTACTCTATAGAGAGTTTTATCCAGACGGATGCCGTTGTTAACCCTGGGAATAGTGGAGGGGCCTTAATCAATGCAGAAGGTAAACTAGTCGGAATCAATACCGCCATTCTAACAGAGTCTGGTGTCTCAGAAGGATATTCCTTTGCTATCCCGTCCAATTTAGTCCGAAAAGTCATTACTGACTTGCGAGCATTCGGGCAGGTCCAGCGAGCTGTCTTAGGTGTGAATATCTTTGATGTAACAGATGAAATTGCATTTGAGCTGGGGCTTGCACAGGTAGAGGGTGTGTTTATTCAAAATGTAACACCTGGTGGAACGGCCTTTTATGCGGGCTTAAAAAAGGGAGATGTAATCCTCAAGGTAAACGATGTCCCGACACCAACTGTCCCCGAACTGCAGGAGCAAGTAGCCTTGTATCGACCAGGAGATACTATTAGTCTCGTCTTTATGCGTAATGGAGAAATAAGGCGACAAGAAAACATCGTGCTAAGCCCTTTAGAAGATGTGCGTTCTAGAAAAAAATAATTTTTTTTCCGGTAAAATGTGACCCCATCAATATGGCCCCGTCAGAAGTGTGTATTTAAGCAAATAAACATTCAATCTTTTACTACACAACAAAACACGCTTATTGATGGTAGCCGTACTCACTCCGGGCGCTAGACGCCCCTCCGTAGACCTAGTCAATCCCCATGATAACCATACTTCTTTCTTCGTTCGATCCCAAAATGTGTTGGTACGTGTAAAGGTCAAGGATATTCGGTATATACACGCCGATGGCAACTACTGCTACCTATTTACAGCGCACAAAAAGTATGCGATTAAACTTTCTCTTACCCGGCTGATGGATCGCCTTCCTAACAATGAATTTCTGCGGATTCACAAGAGTTACATTGTACAGCTTAAAGATGTAAACAAGATCGATTTGGGTAGCAATAGCCTCTTATTAGAGGATGTACATATTCCTATTGGCAGAGCCTATCGATCAGATCTCCTGGAATCCCTCGAAATCTTGTAGCCGATGACCTGAAATTGCTATATAATAGTTGCTTCGTCAACTCTACTTTCCTTACGGACAGCTTAGTCTTGTCCATACCTACATTTCACTTCGTCTTTCATAGTCTTTCAAACTGTATTTGCCAATTGATCCGTATTAGATCAATACGTTGCACTATTCTTGTTAAACAGAAGAAAAGACAAATTACATCAACATATTTTGCATTGGATGACCTTGAGGATAGCTCAGGGCTCCTTAAAAACCATTATTAGTATAGTCCAAGAATTAGAAGTTTTTAAGTAAGGGGGAACGGTTGCCGGAGGAAGATTTAAATCAAATTCGGCAACCTCTTACTTACTTCTGAAATGGCTCAACCAATCCGCCAGCAGAAGCCTTTGAACGAAAAAATAGATAAGAATACCTAAGATAAGATTGTGGGACAACCTCATTTTGATTTATTCTGCGGCGAGAATTAAGATATTACAGAAATATTTTGGATTTTTGTAAGGAATATGTTACCATAACATAATTACTTAATTTTTAAGTAAGGGGGAACGGTTGTCAGGCTTGCTCTTTGAGCAAAATCCTGGCAACTTTTTTTTTGCCCCAAAGCTAGTTCAGAGATATTCCACACCTCCACTTTCAACATCTAGTTAAAATCTTTGAAAATCTTATTAGTATTTTATAAATTTGTTGAACCCTCCTAATATTCTCATATATACAATCGCCAAATCACTAGAAGCGGAAGCCTTCCCGTTAATACCTTGCTTCAATACAAGGCTTCTTCTTTTCGCCCAATAGATACACACATCTGTCTGATACACTAGAAGATTTTGGCCTACAGCTCTGTGAAGAGCCTCGTGGGTGTCCTATAATTTGTAATGCATAAATACCAAAGCTGAACCTATGAAAATGTACGCCGCCCCTTCTCGTTTTGTCAGGGCTTACACTTGCGCAGTACTACTCCTCTGCTTTATCTCTCCTTTCTCCTTGCAGGCAGATGAGTGGTCCGATCCGTGCTGTAGTATTCCACATGATGTCGTGACCAGCTGTGATGACCTTCCAGCTGGATTTGACCCTAATGATTGGGATCTTTTAGAAGATCTATTTGGAGAACCAAATGGTTACTACCATTGCAACAATCAAAATTGGCATGAGTTAGACCCTGAAATCTATCTAGACAATTGTGGTGTAGGAACCATCAATCGTCGTTTCAAGGCCTATTATCAATCCAGTGGTTGGGGAGACCCTACCGAAGTTCATTGTGAACAAACCATTACGATCACTCCTTCTCATGAGTACGTCATCCGTTTCCCCCCCGATGCAGTAGCCAACTGTGAGGAGCCAGAAGCCGAGGATATCCAATTCGATGAATTGAGTTGTGATCTCTTAGCTGTAAGTACACAAGATCTAAAATTTCAAACAGGTAGCGAATCCTGTTATAAGATCTTAAGAACTTATCGAGTGATCAACTGGTGTGAATATGATGGGCATTCTGATCCGATTATTATTGGTCGTGATGAGGATTGTGATGATGTACCAGGTGACGAAGCTGTTTGGGTGATTCGCAGGCCCACCAACAAGATTTTCATTGACAGAACTTCTAATGAAAATGACTATTACCCTTCCGCTGATGAGCAAGACCCCAATTGTGGTCATATGGGACAAAAGGGGTTCTGGCGTAAGATCTGGTTGAGTGGAGGCTCCTCGTACTACAATAGTCAAGGATTCTATCAGTATACTCAGCATTTGAAAGTAATGGACAACATCCCACCAGTTGTTGATGTGACCAACCCTGATCCTTTCTGTAGTTATAGTGAAGATCAAGGAGCAGGTTGTCCGGGTTGGGTCGATTTCTCTTTCAGTGTATCAGATGAATGTAGTGGCACAGCCAGTGTAAAGGTGTTCTTGTTTGAGGACAATGTACCTGTCCCTTTTACTGCTTCTAATAATATTGCCGATGAAGTACTTTCTGGTAGCTATCCAAATTTCACCATCAAGCAATACTTGCCCTTAGGTAATCACACCTACGAAATCCATGTAAAGGACGGATGTGGTACCTCTTCAGCGGTTAGACTTCCTGTTGAAGTGGTAGATTGTGATCCACCGTCTATCGTTTGTCTGCACGGATTATCAACAAGTCTAATGCCACTAGAAGCAAATGTAGATATTGATGGCGACGGAGATATCGATCCAGGAGCTATGGAAATCTGGGCGGTAGATTTTGTGATCGATCAGTATGATGATGATTGTTCTGGGCCTATCTCTTACTCTATTAATCGGGTGGGAGAAACAGCACATATTGATAGCACTGGAATCGTATTTACCTGCGATGATGGTAGCGAAGTAGAAGTAGAAATCTATGTTTGGGACAATGCACATAATCCCTATCAGGAACAACCTGATGGAACTGTGGGTGGCCCCAACTATGATTTGTGCCGCACCTATATTCGATTGAATACGAACGACCTATGTGGTGACGATGTGGATGATGATGCCGCTGACGAGGAAGAAGAGGAAGAAGAAGAGGTCTCGGATGATGAGGAAGAAGAGGAAGTAACTGATGATCCTCCCTATGGAATGGCGAGATTGGCAGGTATGGTCTATACACCCGATGGGGAGCGTTTGATGGACACTGAAGTTCGACTTAGTGGCTTGATGATGGATACGATTGTCATCGATACCATAGTAATGGATACAATGATGATGGACACCTTGGTCACAGATACCTTAGGCGCTTATGGATATCATCAAGCACAAATGGGGGGCACTTATATTCTAACCCCATTCCGAGATGGAGATGATCTTAATGGAGTGAATGCCTCAGACATGGCGCGCTTGAATGATCACTTACAAGGAAGAACACCTTTAACCTCACCTTTCCAATTGATTGCCGCGGACCTCAATGGCTCGGGTACGGTGGATAGTGAAGACTTAACTATCTTATTGAAGATTATGCTGGGCATAACCACCTCATTGGAGGAGTCGCCAAGTTGGAGGTTTATCGATGCCTCACATGTCTTCCCGAATGAAGCTAACCCTTGGGAAGAAGGTTTGCCTGAGCATATCCAAGTAGATGCGGTGGTAAATAATCAGGACAGCCTCGAATTTTATGGTATCAAAGTGGGAGATCTGGATTACAGTGCTCAATTCGATAGCCCTGAAACTAGCATTGATGAGCGCAATAACGACCCAAGTGTGGCGCTAATTGCAACAGCTAGTAACTTGCAACTAGATGAGACATTCATTGTTGATATTTCTTCGGATGAAAACTCAGTGATTGGTGGACGGTTGAGTTTCAAATACGATCCTAACTTGTTAGAAATTGGTACTTTGTCTGCTGCTCAAAGTGAGTTCGTAGTTGTCGATGAAGCTATCGGTTCTATTCGAATAGCCCTTTTGACAGATACGGATAACTTGCATATGAGTATTCCTTTCCGGTCAAAATATGCAGGTGAATTAGCAAAAAGCTTCGCTTTGGATGTGAACAATCCGAGTGAATTGGTGGATGATCAATTCAATATTCGTCCAGTATCCTTGCGCTTTGAGACTCGGGCAGCAACTGACTGGTTGTTGGCACCCAACTATCCAAACCCATTCCGCAAGGCGACTACTTTTGAGTTAAATCTGCCAAAGGAAAGTCTAGTAGCTGTAGAAATCTATAGTCTATCTGGACAGCGCTTACTACAGAGAACCCAGGTACTCCCAGGTGGATTCAACCAAATACAACTTAAAGCAAATGAACTGACTCAAGAAGGGATACTCTGGTACAAGATCAGTGTAGATGGAGATGCTAGATCAGGCAAAATGATCTTAATCAAGTAAAGATAAAACCCTATCTCAAATCAAACTATAAGCGCCTTTCATCTAAGCCATGAAAGGCGCTTTTCCGTATAGGTCTACCGCAAATACTACATGTCTATTTGTATCCAAAATGCTTTAAGGTTCGCTCGTCATCACGCCAATTGTCCTTGATTTTGACAAACAACTCCAAAAAGACTTTCTGTTCTAGAAAGGCTTCAATCCCCTTTCGTGCCGCCGTCCCTAAACGTTTGATTGCCTTACCTTCTTTGCCTAAAATGATAGCCTTATGCCCGCGCCGACCGACAAAGATCGTTGCGTATATTCTAACTAAAGGCTCTCCTTTTTTCGTTGTGGTTTCCTTAAATTCAGTAACTCCCACTTCAGTAAAATAGGGGATCTCCTGCTCGAACTGTTGTAGTATTTTTTCTCGGATAATCTCACTAACAAAAAAACGTTCTGGCCGATCGGTCAACTGTTCCTTTGGGTAATACACAGGTCCTTCTGGCAAACGTTCTTTAACCAGTTTTAATAATTGCTCGGTATTTTGTTTGTGCAGGGCTGAAATCGGGACGGTCTCTGTAAAGGCAATCCGTTCGTTCCATTCCTGTATCGCCGTCAAGATAGTTTCTGGTGGATGCAAATCTATCTTATTCAAGACCAGGAATAAGGGGATGTCCTTGACTTTTTTTAAACGTTCTATTATTGGATCATCATCTGTAAATTTCTCTCCGATTTCAGTAACAAAAAGCATAATGTCAGCATCCTCAAAAGTGGACTTGACATAGCTATTCATTATTTCGTGCATTTTATAGGCTGGATCTCGAATAATCCCTGGGGTATCCGAAAAAACCAATTGGAAATCATCCCCACTCAATATCCCGATAATCCGATGCCGAGTGGTTTGGGGTTTATTGGTAATGATGGACATTCTCTCCCCCACCAACGCATTCATCAAAGTCGACTTACCCACATTGGGTCGGCCGATGATATTCACAAATCCAGATCTATGCATATTTTCTTCTTTACAACTTCAACTAGTACATGTCCAAAAACAAGCTATTAGACAGTTTGGCAAATATCCGAAGTTTTACGGAACCAATTCCTGGGGAAGCTTCAAATATTTAACGCTTGCCAATCACTAAAAAACTCAATATACAATGAACGGGTGTTGCTCAATGGTGTTGAATTTAATTAGCTCGATGGCTTGATCTTCTTAGTCTCCGGTCAGCAAATAACTCATTTGCCACTCTCCGCGGGCATTTCGCTGAAAACCAGCCCTATACCCTACCGGCGACCTCAGAAATTTACCATAAACATAGCCCTCTCTTCCATCCAACAAAGTCACTTTCACCCAAGGATAGGTTTCTTCGCCAATCGTTTCCTTCTTGTCTGTATACGCTAGAACTTTTACAATATCATAAGAGATAGAGGCTATTGTTGTACTCTGCAAGGTCGGAGCAGATCTAAATCGTACACCACTTCCAGCGATGGCTCCATATTCAAATGGGTCATAAGCAGCTGGCCAAGAAGAAGCTATGTAATTGGCTCCAAACTGCAGTCCTGCCTCCTGGAAAGTACCCCCTAAAGACAAGATATCTTCCAATATGGCCCAAACCTCAGATTCAGCAGCCTTTTCTGGTTTGTCCAGATCCCATGTTGTCACAAATTCTGCAAAACCATTATTGTCTCCGAAGCCGTTCTTAATCTGTTCATCTACTGCTTCCAGCAAACCGAAGACATTCTTGTTCTTGACTATCTGTCGCAAGTTTTCACGAAAAACAAAAAATAAGGTATCCTTAGGCGCCTCATCTACCGGATTCAACTTACCCTTTTCGGCAATCTGTGCCACTGGCAATGCCTCTAAACGCAATTGGATCCAATCAGTGTAAACACGCCGAATAGAGTCCATATTAATTACTACTCTAGTATTCTCGGTCGACTCCTCTTCCGGGTTTTCCTGTTGGCCACAGGCCGTTGTGAATAAGGCTACTAGCCCATAGACAATGAACTTTTTCATATCAGTTGGTTAGCTGTTAGAATGTGTATTCACGGGTGATCCTGACACTGCAAAATACATGCTTTTCAACAGAATTTACTTTCGCCTTCTCCTAAGTTTACTTTTATTTGAGAATCCTTGACTTTTCGCCCTACTATTCGACCGAAATCCAATAGTTGTCAATCAGACATAAACTCCAACATACACGCTTAGAGTGACTTATCATCTCTTAGCTAATGCTGCCTCAATTTACTGCCAGTGTCCAAAAAATTCCTCAGGCTGCCATAATTTTAATACCTTACTACTCCTGATACCTCTTTCATGCTACCTTTTAGACAAAAAAAATGCGTCAAAAAGTACCAGTGCTTCTGGTGAAAAGCTTGACTCAAAAACATCAAAAATGTCAGAGAATCATTCCTCAAAGGTCTGACTTTTGTACAAAAAATCAACAATGAGTGTTTTTTTTTCGAGGAAGGGGCACTTAGTCAAAATCAATCATCTTATGCAGCTACCCAATTTCAGTAGGAGTACCTTTACGCACGATGATATCTCTCATTATGTCTATAGCGCCGGCGAAGGGCCGCCGGTTATCGTCATACACGAGCTACCTGGTATGACCCAGGATTGTGTCCTATTCGCAGAACGACTTATCGCTCAAGGTTTCAGGGTACATCTTCCTTTATTATTTGGGCGCCCAGGGCAAAATCCAGCCCCTATTCGCTTCCTATTGAAACTCTGCATTAGCAAGGAATTCTATTTGTTCAAGCATAATAAAACAAGTCCGATTGTAAGTTGGTTGAGGGCCTTGGTTCGTCAAGTTGAATCCGAGTCCCAAACGACTGGAGTAGGTATGATCGGGATGTGCTTAACCGGAGGTTTTGCGATTCCCTTGTTGGTCGAAGATGCAGTGAAAGCGCCCGTACTGAGCCAGCCATCCATGCCTCTGGGGTTCTCCATGGCTAGTAAGCAGGCCTTGGGTGTCAGCCCCGAAGACCTGGAAGTTGCGATAAAAAGGGTGCAAGCAGGGCAACAGCTATTAGCCTTCCGTTTTGATAAAGACCCTTTCTGTTCAGCAGAGAAGATGGAGGCCTACAAAAAAGTTTTTGGCGATGCTTTCGAATACCATGAACTTCCTTCGGCCCAGCAGCCCCCAGGTATGGGATGTCATTCCGTTTTTACCGCTCATTTTGTGGACAAAACAGGACATCCTACCAAGGATGCATTGGGTAGGTTAATTGAATTCTACAAGGAAAAATTACTCCCCTCAGAAACTGTATGAAAAACTAAGGTTCGGCGTAAAGTCTAGTAATTGTAACTCTGACCCCACGACGGTATTAAAGGCAGGTACGTTTTCCGCTCGTGTCTCGGCTATAGAAAATATATATTGACGCTGCTTTACATTCTTACGATCCAGAAGATTGAATATGGAAGCGCCTACCCGGGCTTGTCCACCCCGTAAGGAAAAGTTATAATTGACCCCAATATCCACTCGATGGTAGTCCTCCAGATAACTAATCCTTTCATCCGGAGTAATTTTGGTCCTATCCCTGGAAATATCTCCCAATAGGCTGATATCAGTAAAGGGAGTTCCACTGCTAAAGATATAGTTGAGCGAGAAGTCCCATTTCTTATAGCGATATTGGTTAACCCATTTCAATTGATGTCGTCTATCATCTTGAGAAGGAAAAGCAACTCCATTGGCAATTGCCGGGAATTTCAGCGTCGTTTTGCTAAGCGTATAGGCCACCCAGCCCTGGTAGGAGTCCCAGGTCTTCTTCAGTAGTACGTCTATACCCCTTGTCAGGCGATCCCCCTCAAAAAAACGGAACTCGGTCCTCTGTGAAGGTCTATCCAGTCGCTCTCTGCCATTGGTCACCAATGCGTGTTCAATAATCCCATCAGTGTATTTCCGGTAAACCTCTACATCTAGTTCCCAGCCTTTCTGTTTCACATTCCCACCAATCATAAGTTGTTCACTAGTAGCCACTGGAAACCCTCGATCTTTTGCCAAGGAAAGAAATTCAAATGTTCTGCCAAATCGATCTTCATGATAGATCTCCCTGGTAAATTGCTGGTTGATCCCCCAAGACGACTTCAGAGCCATTGCTTTGTTCACACGATACTGCGCATTGACTCGTGGCGACCAATAGAATTGATTCGTTAAATCATAGTGGGTGAGACGAAGTCCGGCTTCCAGGGTCAAATCCCAAGGTGTACGCCACTTGTACTCCGAATACAATGCATTCTGAAAAGCTGTGTTGTTTCGATCCAATACTCCTCCTCTCTCTTCTAAAATTTCAAAAGAGACTTGATCCTGAGATGCCTGATATCCTAACTGCAGATCTTGTCCGGGGGAAATCACGAAGCGGGTATTCCAGTTTAGTGATAAGGTTTCAATATTGTTTTGTGTGGACTTCGATTGTAATCTTTCCCTTATCATTTCTCCTGTGCGGAGCAGAGATTGGTTCAAAAGTCGTTTGATGTCCGTTTTTTCTTGGTATTGGGATATACTTAGATTAAGATGAGAACTTAGTTTGGGCGTCCAAAGCTGTTGCCACTGAATACTTGCACCTTGATTCTCCCAGTTCGAAATCTCTTGATTAGTTTCATCATTTCTAATAATGGCTTGCCCTATTCTACTTCGATAATCTTTAGAATAATCATAATTCATCTCATCGAAGCCTCTAAAGTAACTGGCTGTGAACCGGCTGTTTTGGTCCATTTGCCAAGACCATTTTGCATTGACATCATAGAATCTGAAATCAGGCTCAATGGCGATAACACCATTCCTAGTGATAGTGGAAATAGCATTGAGTTCCTGCAAGGGAGATCTTTGTTCTTCCTGCTGCAATAAATTTAAAATCTTATAATTTCCAAGGTTACTATTAGTCATCCGACCAGCTAACAGCAAAGACATCTTTTCCGTTATTGGAAAATTTAATGAAGCATGAGAGGAAAGTAAGTCAAGTCCTATTTGTCCTTCCGGCACTTGCCCCAAGCCATCCTTGGTCGTCATCTCCAATAGGCCAGAAAGTTTCCCACCAAACTCCACTGGGTAGGTATTTTTATACAACTTTACTTCATCTATGACATAAGCATTGATCGCGCTGAATACACCAAAATAATGATCCACCTTATGCAAACTAATTCCATCCAGGACAATCATATTTTCGTCTGCCTCTCCCCCTCGGATCTTCAATTCAGCCGATAGGTCATCCTGCGCGGCTATACCTGGCAACAATTGTAAATTCCGCAAAATATCTGCCCCTGCAACAAAATTAGGTAGACGTGAAAATGTCTCCGCATAAAAGCGTGTGCTTCCATCTTCCTGATCAAGGGTAAGGAGTGGAAGTTGTTCAATAATGGTTACACTGGGAATCTCCTGCGGCTGAGCTTGTAAACGAACCAATAGTGGACCTTGTATCTTATTGACTTGAACATCTTTAGCCTGATATCCTAGGTATTGAATACGCAATTGTTCATCTCCTTGAATTAATTTGAAGGTGAATTCCCCAAACTCATCTGCAATTGTCCCCCTTTTGCCATCTAAAGTAGTTACCGTAGCAAAGGCCAATCCTTCTCCGGTGAAAGGATCAAGCACTTTTCCCGACACAGTCTTAGCTGACTCTTCAGTAGCAGTAATCTCAGCTAAACTTTGCGGACGGATCAATACCTTATCCGCTCCCATTATCCGATAGACTAATTGTGTTTGAGCAAGTAGATGTTGTATGGCGAGGTCTAAAGAGAGATTATCAAAGTGACTATCGACCAGTATCCCCGACAATGCTTGATCATCATAAGCGATCTTCAAGCCGTAATGATCTCGAAAGTAAGACAAAGCTTCCGTGATAGGAACCTTGTGGAAATTGGCGGAGAAAGACCTTGGAGTTTTGTTTTGAGCCAATAGAGTACTTCCCCCTTGTAAGAGCAAGAGGCATAAATATAGCTTGATCCACCGTGGGCCAATACTATATTTGTATCTTCCGCATCTCAGTATGGAGCGGATCACTCCAAGCATATGGCTCAAATTACAGGGTTTTCTAACTAATAGTCTACTATGTTAAACGCTCGTCGGTCATTGGAGCTAACAATCAATTGCATTATTGCGTTACTCTGATAATCCTCGTGTAGTCAGAGAAGATTACCGTTCTTCTATTTCTATTCGTCGCGGTTTCACCTTGTTCCATTTAAATCCTTTGGGCCAACATACTGCATATAGTGTACTATCCAGATTTTCTTGTACTATGAACCCTGTATACGTTTCTTGTAAAATCTCAGGACTACGTACTTCTATTTCAACATCAAATTGGCGCTCTACTTCTGCAAACACATCGGATAGTTGGGTCGCATTAAACTCAATACTCCCTTCTACCCAATTCTTACGTTCGATATCAAAGGTGTCCGTTTGCAGCTCCTGCTTCATTCGATCGAGTTGCACACGATCACCAGGATTCAAAATTGTAGGTTCTGTGGTGACTACAGCACTCTCCACCTGCACTTTCCCCGTATAACAAGCTACATCAAATCGCCCATCATGCGTATTCACATTAAAGCTAGTCCCTAATACTTGTACGGTTCCTCTGCTTGTTTGGACGCTAAAAGTCTGTCCTTTTTTTACCTCGAAAAACGCTTCGCCCTCTAAGTTTACTTTTCGCTCTGCTGTCCAACTTTTCTCATCAAAAGAGATTTCGGTTCCCGCATTCAATGTCACCAAGGAGCTATCTGGTAGGTATACTTTTCGTTGTTGCGCGAATTCTGCTACAACGGTTGTTTGTCCTGTTCCAAACCAGAAAAACAGAACCCAGGCAACGCTAGCGGCTGCCGCTGCATATCCTAGCCATCGCATAATTGCAGCTCTTGGGGGGGTGGAAGAAACCGGAGATTCCTCCGTTAAGGTGTCAATGTTTTGCCATAGGCGCTGAACAGTATTTTTGTCTGTAGGGCTTTCTTTGAAAGAAATGGCTTTAACCAATAGTCGAGCTTCGTCAACTATAGCTTGCCGATCAGGGTGAGCCTTTAACCAGTCTTGCCAAAACTGGTTTGCCTCTGGATCACCTTCCACGATCCATTGGATGAACCAGGCATCTGCTGCCAGTTCCATCGCATCGTATTTGGTATAATCTTGACTCATAATAATATCTTAGATAGTGTTCAACGACTGCACAGTCGCCTAGACCATTTTATTCAAATAATTCATTGATATAATCATCTCTATTACTCGTATTATACTCTACTCTGCAATTCGTTAAGCCGCTTTGCATCATACTGCTACAAGTACCATTGGAGCTTCTGCTATCATCGTGATCTCGCCCCAACACGCAATGCCCTAATTCATGGAAAACCACATATTCCTTCTCTAAATCAGTAGCCCTTGCCCAAAACTCATCATCAATTTCCACAATGTTTGGAGCCTCACCACTGTAGTGGCATTGCCCCAAAACTCCATCTCGGCTAATCGACAGAATATCTGCCTCTAGTTCCTCCATTTCTAGACTAAAATCCAAGCCTCGAGCTGTGGCTTCCACATCAAAACGTTCAAAATAGGGCTGCAGATCTTCATCTACTTTTGAAAGGATAGCCACCTCTTTTTCACAGGCACTTCCCCACACTACCCAATAAGTGAGGATTCCAACAATTAAACGCTTACGTGTCCTTTGCATGCTTGCCTAATTTTCTCCTTATATAGATGGTGTTTAAACCCAGATAGATGGTTTAATTAACAATAATTCCAACCTCTATCTTTAAACACTTACATAGGGATAAGGCAACAAAATGACTTTTGTACTCATGCTTTCATGAGAAAAATCCATAAAAAATAAACAGGAGCAAAGCTGTTAAGTGCTTTCTAAGCTTCCCTAGCGCATTGAAAATGAGATTCCTGACCGATTGATAGTTGATCTCCATTACCTCCGCAATGTCCTTGTAATCCATTCCGCTATAGTATTTGAGGTAAATGGCTTCTTGCTGTCGACTGCTTAATTGGCTGAAAGCTACTTTAAGCTGAGCCGCCTTCTCCGCAGAAAGTTCCTGTGCAATCAACTGCATATCTATAGAGGATTCTGCCTGAAAGTCTATTTCCTCTGGCGCTTTATCGGATTGCGACTTTTGCAGTTTATTCAATTTCCGAATGATTTTACGCCGTAAGGCCACTATCAAGTAACGTCGGATAGAATCCGTATTGCTCCCCCCTTCTCTATTTCGCCAAAGTTCCACAAAAAGATCCTGCACACAATCTTCAACCAGGGGCGCATTGGAACTGATCTTCTTTCCATAGGCCAACAGGAAGTCTATCTCCTGGAGATATATAGTCTCCAGAGCCTTCTTCTCTCCTGACTTCAATCTTTTCCACAATAGAAGGTCACTCATGATCTCTTATTAAAACTCAACCTAGTTTTGGTTACTGCTTTGACTTTGTTTTACGGGCAAAGTTTCAAAGTAAACTAAAAAAAGATAAAAAAATAGAGTACAAAGCAGCAAAGCTTGACTTATAAGGATAAAATAGAGTAAGACGCAGTTTTCAATATATCAATCCCTATTCTGGTGTAAACCAGAACATAACCATAATCCCATGATGTAGAAACCATTATTCGTTTGCACAATTGGTGAGGAAAGAAGGCCGAGCCAATATCATCCAATATGCCGCTGGGACAAAACAGCGGCATATTTTTTTCATTACAGCTAAGCGCTTATAGTCCATCGTCCAAGATCTCGGCGTTGATGGAATCCGTAGGCCCGATTTTAAGTCGATGTATGACCAACCAACCTAGTCCGCCAAAAACTCCAGAAAGCCACAGGAATGGGTATCCGACTCGGAAGGCACTCCAAAGGCTTACTCCTTCTCCAGTAGATGGCCATCCAACTACCTTGAGGCTCAACCAACTCAAAGGCAGGGTAAGTACAAGACCCAGCGTCATCAGCACTACAAATATTGGGCGAGGGCTTTGCAATCGCCTGATCGTTATAGAGTAATAAGAATAAGCAGTAAGTCCTGCCAAAAAAAGTAAGAGGCCTATTAAGCTATAGGCATTTAACCAACCATAGAAGTGTGTGAATAGACTAAATAGAATTAAGCGACTGACGAGCAGCGCTGTGACTAAAGTGGCATATAATTCCACTCCTGCCCACCAAATACTTTTGGCAGGGATTCCACCCCAACGAAAGAAAGGATGTAAGTAAGCCAGTACTGCCAAAGCAGCGATTAGAAAAACGCTATACTGTACCATTCCCAACCACTCTAACTGCCCTTCCAAGGCTTGCGCGGAGAATTCCAGGTCCCAAACCCCCATGGATAGAGCGCCACAGCACAGTACTAAAAATACATGAAGTAAATGCCGTTTCATTAACCAAATAGATATGCTTACCCCATTAACGGTACATTATCGTAGGATAGTACCTGGGGCCAACCTTCTTATAACAATTGTGAAAGAAACAGCCTCTAAATACACTTAAACTGGTCGAGATTAGCCAAGGCTATTACAATAGGGTAAAGAAAAGGCTGCTGTGAACCTATTGAGTCTCAAGTTTTCCTAGCTAGCTCCCTGCACCAACCGTAGCCACAATTCTAGGCCAAATCCACTGCTTAGGAGTCGTTCTTTTCGACTGGCCAAGAATTGTTGTGTCCAATCCGTAAACCCACCATCGCAAAATGGAATGGATTGCCCATTTTCAAGATGTGCATATATATAGAAGCAGCACACTTTATAGTAGCTCCGGCCTGTTTCTCTCTCAGGGGCCAACCGTATCTTCACATTTGGATAAGTTTTGGCCAAAGCAGTAACCACTTCTTCATAAATAGCCAGAAAAGAAGGCGAAAGTATCGTTATAGCTATTTCCAAGCTCGTTTCTTCCACGCTAAATGGGCCTGTACTCAATAAGCGAAGGTAATACGCGAGGTGTTGCTTCAGTACGGCTTTTTCAAATAACCAGTTTCCTTCATCACGACCAGCACTAACCATGCATTGGATCTGAAAATGTGCTGTGAAGCCCTCCATAGCCAAAGCCTGTGCTCTAAGATGACGATGACTAGTAGCCAAATGGATTTGTTGCTGACTCTTTGGCTTTGCGGCAAGCAGAGCTTTTCGGCGAAGACTAGCCTCCATAGCAAGCACATTGGTGGCGTCCGCTACAACCTCAAGGTTTCGATGCGCACTTAGTACTTTGTTTTGATGAACAGTAGCTACACTTGAGCAAGTCGCGAAGGGTGCCACTGGTGAAAGTATAATCGATTCAAAATCCGCTGGAAGCTGCGCTTGAGCCCATTGCTCAAATACTTGAAACTGATCCTTGCTCAATCCTCGCACAGGATGTACAAAGCGACTAGATTGGTATTGTTCAAAAACCTGTGAGGGAGATAGTCTGGCCGCTCGACGAGCGGCAACAGCGAGAAGCAGGCTTTGCCATTCTGAGGGTGAAAGGTCCTGACTTAAGATATCCAACAAATTGGACACCCCTGATTTCCCAATAATTTTCTCGATTATCTTGTCCTTCATGATCAAAGGAACAGGAATTCAAGAAGAATGGTTCCAGAAGAAAGGGTCTCTATTTCTTTTCTTGTTGCTCTTTGGTAACGGTAACTGGATCAGACAATTGTAGCACTTCAAGGGCCTTTCGAACCATGGGATCGCCATCGTTCCAGGTGCTGTAAAACCCTTCGTCACCAAACAAATGTTTAGCCAATCGAGCCTTCAGCAATCGCTTTAGCTCTGTCACAACGGGTCGGACTTCTTTACTGCTGGCTTCAACTCCTTTCTCTTTAGCATAAGCCAGAAATTCGTTGATCATCTCATTGTCTACATTATACTCCGTTTTGAAGCGGTCCAACTGATTAAATTCCGAATTCTTTAAGTCTGGATGTGTTTCAAAGTAGCGGAAAGCAAACTGGGAAGCATGCTGTCGCAACGTTAGATAGGTTTTATTCAGCAAGATCGTATCTATGGCCACGAATACATCAGGGTGTATTCCTCCACCTCCGTATACTATATTGCCATTGGTTGTAAAGTATTCTGTAGTATCACCAATTTGTATTTTTTCCTGAGAAGAAAGTTCACCTGACTCATAGCGATCCTGCATATCACTATCATATTTCTTGACATCGTCATATGGCTTTTGAATGGAGCGCCCAGAAGGGGTATAATAGCGAGCAACAGTTAAGCGCAAGGCAGAACCATCTCGTAGTTTGTATTGTTCCTGCACCAAGCCTTTACCAAAGGAACGGCGGCCAAGAATTACACCTCGATCATGATCTTGGACAGCACCGGCCAAGATCTCACTGGCAGAAGCTGATCCTTCATCGATCAAGACCGTAATGTCTCCTATATCAAAGAATGGTCTTCCCGTTGATTCATATTCATCCCGATTAACAGATCGTCCCTTTGTGTAGACGAGTAGTTGTTCCTTGTCCTTAAACAATTGACTCAGAATATTTGTCGCTTGCTTAAGATACCCTCCTGGATTGTGGCGCAAGTCGATAATGAGGTCTTCCATTTCATCTTCCTCAATCATCTTTTCCACGCCCTTCATAAACTCTTCGTAAGTTGTGGCACTGAAGCGATTCAACTTGATGTATCCCGTCTTTTGGTCGGCCATATAGGACACATCAACACTGTGCATCGGAATTTCGTCTCTGACTATATTGAAATTTTGAACAATGGGATTGCTGCCTCGAATCACACCAATATTTACAGCGGAGCCTTTTTCCCCTTTCAATAGGTTGACGATATCACGATTGGATTTATCCTTGCCCGCAATGGGCTTTCCTTCGACTTCGACGATCTTATCTCCCGCCAAGATACCGACTGTTTCAGAGGGTCCTCCTGCCATGGCAGCTACAACCACAACGGTATCTTCGACGATCAAAAACTCGACGCCAATTCCGTCAAAGTTTCCTTCTAATTGGTCGTTGACGTCTTTTAGTTGCTCAGCTGATATATAGTTGGAATGTGGATCTAAGGTTTCGAGGATATTGTCAATTGCTTGTTGAATAAGCTTATCGCGATCTACTTCATCCACATATTTTGCTTCTATGTATCGAATCAGTTCTTCAATCTTCCCTTGGCCTAAGCTTGCACTTCCATCGGCGGTGGCGTCACTGATAACCACTGTGGGGGTCACCGTTTGCAGCTCCATTCCAATCAACATACCCAGCACTAAAGCAAGTGCAAGTAGCAATGGAAGCCAGGTACTCCATCTCTTTGTATTCGGTCTTGATTCAGGCATTTCTTAAGGTTTTCAATAGCTATAAACAGAAATTAGGAGGTAATGTTATAATTATATTTCCTGCCGCAAAAATCAGGAAGGAGGCACAAATAGAGACACATCGCTGCGTTCTCTTTTTCTATCATACGATCTTAACAAAAACCTTCCCGACAAAATGGGGACTAGCTATTTAGCATAGGCTTCAAGTATGGCAATCGGGATAGCTTTTAAAGCCATGTTTGATGAAAAAATATTTTGCCTATTTCTGCAGTTTTTTTTTCCCTAATTTCTTTGCTGTCTAAAGTTATACAAATGTAAGTAAATTAATGTTGAAAACAGCCCAAAGATATTGCTAGAGATATCTTCTGAAAAAATTCTGTCTTAGCTGTTCGACTCGCTCTAAAAATAGATGCTTTTGCCGCTTCCTCACCCTTACCTAGCTAATCTTTTTTAGATGATTTATCCGTGAAAATAGTTATAAATGCTCCTCCAAAGGCATAAGCGAAAAATTGACCTATCTGCCCCGTTTGCCCAAAATTCTGCACAATTTCAATTTTGAAAGATATCCATGAATTATTGTGAAAAAATCAAAGATAAAAACTCAACCTAGCCCTTTTTTGATAATTAAAAAACAAAAACTACCTTTGTTTAAAATTTTTCAAAACTATACAGCATGAAAGAAATTGATAAACTGGATAAGCAAATTCTTTCCATTTTGATGGAAAATGCTAAGAAAGCTTATACAGAGATCGCACAACAGTTATACGTTTCTGGAGGGACTATTCACGTTAGGATGAATAAATTAGCTGAAGCAGGAATTGTGAAAGGTTATCACCTGGTTGTGGATCATGCTAAGTTGGGATATGACATCAGTGCCTTCTTAGGTATTTATTTAGATAAAAGTTCATTGTACGACGATGTATCCAGAGAGCTAGAAAAGATACCTGAAGTTGTCGGCGCGCATTATACTACCGGTTTGTATAATATCTTCGCCAAAATCATCTGTAAGGATACACGGCACCTACGAGAAGTGCTTCATGATAAGATCCAAAAGATACAGGGAATTCAACGAACCGAAACTTTTATTTCTTTGCAGGAAAGCATTAATCGGCCGATCCATATTCTAGAAGCTGATGCCGAGGAGGTGGTCGAAGAATCCAACTAGACACATACTGCATATTTCGGAAAAAGATCAACAAAAAAGTCGATCCAGCAAGCTGGATCGACTTTTTTGTTATTGTGACTTTATCTTCTGAACTGGTTTATGCACCAAGATAGTTTTTCAACAATTTACTTCGGTTAGCACTGCGCAATTTGTTGATCGCTTTGTCCTTAATCTGGCGTACTCTTTCACGAGTCAAACCAAATTTCTCGCCGATATCTTCCAATGACATGGGATGTTCTACACCGATCCCAAAATACAATTTGATGACATCACATTGGCGGTCGGTCAAGGTAGCCAAGGAGCGCTCAATCTCACGGCGGAGAGATTCATTGTATTCCAATGCTTGATCCGTTTCTGGTGTTGCATTGTTTTCCAATACATCTAACAAGGAATTATCTTCTCCTTCTACAAAAGGTGCATCCATAGATACATGGCGAGCAGCCACACCTAGGGTTGTTTCTACTTCTTCCGTAGGAATATCCAGCATTTCTGCCAATTCCTCTGGCGATGGCTCCCGCTCATACTCTTGCTCCAATTCGGAAAAGGCTTTGTTGATCTTATTCAAAGATCCTACCTTATTGAGTGGCAGTCGCACGATACGAGATTGCTCTGCTAGCGCCTGAAGGATAGATTGGCGAATCCACCAAACGGCGTAAGAAATGAATTTGAAACCACGAGTTTCATCAAATCTTTGGGCTGCCTTAATCAATCCCAGGTTTCCTTCATTGATCAAATCACTCAAAGAAAGACCTTGGTTCTGATATTGCTTCGCAACAGAAACTACGAAACGCAAGTTTGCCTTTGTCAATTTTTCCAGGGCAGCTTGATCACCTTGTTTGATTCTTTTGGCGAGTTCTACCTCTTCCTCTGGTGTCAAGAGGTCCACTTTCCCGATTTCCTGTAGATACTTCTCAAGTGATTGGCTCTCTCTATTCGTAATAGACTTCGTGATCTTAAGCTGTCTCATCTATTAATTGTGCTTTATAAATTTTAAGTTAACTTATGTTGTTTGGCGTCGTTTCTGGTTTTCTGGCAATTTGCAATATGGAAAGAGTTGGGATAGGTATTTATGTTTTGGAAAAATATATCTAATAAAAGAAATGTGATTCCAAAATAGTTTTTGCCTTATTTGTCGACATTAATGCTAATCTATTGGGTTTTGTTCAAAGTTTTCCGGTCGCAAAGTTACGCTAAATTAACGTACCAGTCAAGCCTAAAGGCCCACAGAAAACAGTAACAATTCATAGAATCAAAAAGTTTTTGCCTATACTTTGATCCCCTTGATCTAACTATTGCAGTATCCCCCGTGGGTGCTCATCCCTTTCCGCGAAAATTAATTTGGAAAAATCATTTTTTTCCTTTTTATTGTGGGGACGACTCCTAAAATGCTGATATATAGTCCTTTTCGAAGGATTTTCATTTCAGTGATAATGAGTAAGTAAAACTTTTGACCAACTCACCACAGTAGTCATCTTGAATTAACAAATTCCATTATGGAAAGAGTAAAAATTAGCTTAGAATTCCTGTTTCGGGCATCCCCATCCATTCTTTATAAGTTCTTTACAACCCCTGATCGATTGATTCGTTGGTTTTGTGATGAAGTAGACATACAGGATTCTACCTTCACCTTCGTCTGGGAAGGTAGCGAAGAAATTGCGGAGTTAGTGGAAGATATCGAGGATGAATTAATCCGCTTCAAATGGGAAGATGCTGATGATGAGAATGAGTATCTAGAGTTCAAAATTGAAAAGTCTCCAGTAACAGGAGAAACCATATTGTTGGTGACAGACTACTGTGATGATGACGAAGTGGATGATCAGACACAATTGTGGGCTACTCAATTGGAGGTGTTAAAGAAAGAAACTGGAGGCTAATTTAGCCTCTTCGATGCATATTTACGTAAAGCGCCTGCCTAAGCTGAAAGTCTCTACGATTTTCTCAAAAGCTTGGACAGGCGCTTTTTCTTTTCCTCAGGCCGCTACCCATAGTATTCTACCAGGGACCAGATCATCAGGATTATTCCACCCAAGGCAAAGATTCCCGCTATAAAATTAATCACACCTACTCCGGCCAATAGTGCAGATAGGATTCCTAGTACGATGGCTGCGCCCAACAACAACACGCCATATCTGAAGCGGTTATCATCCCATACTTCTCGCTTCACGTCTATTCCCTTCTTTTCTAATTTTTTCTCCAGTTTATCCATCCGCTTCTTCATCTTGGCTTCTTTACGTTGAGCCTTATCCAATTTTTTCTGCGTTTTGGCATCTATTTCAATGGCTTCTTTGGCGGGGTGAATGAAAAAAGCCGAACCCTCCGCAGGCAGTAGCAGCAGACAAGTGCTACAAAAGAGCAAATAAACTAGTTTTTTCATGATGGTATATTTTAAATTTTCAACAGTAGACTACACGGCAGCTCCGAGGAAGCAATCTCCGGTTAAAATAGCAAACTATTAAGGTTCTTCGACAAATCTCGTGTTTGAAGACACTCAAAAATGAAATGCAACACTCCCTACGGTCGCTTTTTCATCTTATTTTATGATTGTCCACGAGGTTTGTCAAAGAAGGACTATTAAAAATGACAATGCGCTTACGAGATACTACTTCTCGCTTTCGCTTCCTTGCCAATAAACTTCTAGGTTACAACTAGATGATGAAATATGAATAGAGTGCCCCTATTTCCTCTTACTCTACTGATGGGGTTTATCTATGATTTCCATCTTTTCTGTTTTTTCGAAAAGATGAACTCCAAAAGCAGAAAATAAGGCTGTTAATACCAGTAAGAAAAATAAGAGCATCCACAACCAAGTCCATCTACCGGATTTTCGATCAGCCATGTTCTAGCATTTAGCAATGATGAAATTACTTAAAGTTCAACAGCCCACCCTGCTTCAAACATGTGCAAGCTGTCGTTAAGTGAGTTTTCTCTGATGGAATGAGATGGCAGGTATAAATCTTCCATCAGCTCCTAGCCAAAAAGAAAAGCCTCCGAATATAATAGACCTTAAGTTATTGAAAATACTGAAGTTGTTACAATCGAGAGTTGATGGAATCCTATCCACCATCCCGTAAAAATCTCTAGAAATCCATTCTCAGGCGCAAATTGATTCTTCTTGAGGTCAAGAAATTAGGAATCGCATATTGCTGTTCCAGGATCGTTTTAATCCAGGTATTACTAGCTTGGTTTTGGACCTGCATCAGGTTAAATACCTCTAGACTCACCCAAGTGCTACGCGTAAAATTGAGCCAATGATTGGGGCGTTTGTTTCTTCGCGCCTGGTCCCATAATGAAAAGGAAAACCCGATATCCACTCGATGATAAGCCGCATAGCGATAGGGATTTCTCAAATCGATATTGTTATTGGGTATACCAAAAGGCAGTCCAGTGCCCAAGGTGAAATTCAAGTGCATTTTAACATTCTTATTCTTCCGCAAGTAATCTTGAAAGAACATCGACATGGTCATAAATTGATCCGTTGGCCGAGGTACATCCTTTACGGGCACCGGTGTCCTGCTATTTCCTTTGAATCCTAGGTGTTGAATTCCATCCAGACGTTCTCTTGCTCTAAGAAAGGAGAGATTGATCCAAGATTCAGCATCTGGCACGAATTCGCCATTCAGACGGAAATCAATCCCGGTCACATACCCACTTGCGTCATTATTAGCATAGTAGCGGATACGTACATTTTCTATTTCGTAGGGGACCATATCCCACAAAGACTTGTAATAAGCCTCTGCAATGAATCGAAATTTCTTGGGATTGCGTTTCCCCATATAGAAATCGTAGGTCATCCCTCCCACTATATGGGCAGATTTTTGCGCTCGCAAATCTGTATTGACGATCCCATCAAACCCGCGCATTTCCCGATAGAAGGGCGGTTGAAAATACAGCCCTCCTGCCAATCGATAGGAGACATCTCCATCCCCCCCCAAGGGCTTATATAACAATTGCCCTCTCGGGGCTATGATTGTTTCTTTATTCAAATCCCAATAGGAAGCACGTACCCCTGCTGTAAGTTGCAATTCAGCAACGCTTTCCTTACGCCAAGTGAAAGTTTCCTGGATATAACCATTGAAGCGATTAGAGTTCAGTCTATTCCGAGTTTTCAGCACGCTAAAAACCTCCACTGCATCATCATTGTAGGGCAGGGAATAACCGGCAGAATCGAGTCTCTCCCATTCATTGATCCAGTCGTCAATCTCTTCTCGTTGATACTTCGCTCCATATTGAATAAAATGGCTGCTCGTCACCTCCGGATCATCGGGGTCAAGCTGCAATTCGATTCCCCCTTTATGCTCGATATTTGTCAATCGAATATCCAGGAAATTGCGAATGAACTGATGTTGTGTTCCCGTTCCAAGTTCCGCCAGGACTTCTCCAAAATTGCTACTGCCGAGATCAGATTCAATCTGTCTTAGACTGTAATCGCCAATGATATCGATTCGTTCATTTTCATCACTTTGAAAACGGGAGGCTAGAAGTTTCAGATAGTAGGGGTTTCGGTCCCGATCTGGGATATAGGTCAAAGAGAGTCCCCCCATTTGTGTAGTAAAATCATCTACCTCTTGTCCCTCAAATACGGAGAACAATTCCAGTGCAAAACTGATCAATCCTTGCGCCGTACTACGTTCTTTTGGGATCAACTGGTACACACTGCGGTTGATATTGCCCATGATCCCGAGTTGCAGGTCACGGCTAAGGTCATAAGTGACATATGCCTGGATATCTGAGAAGTCCGTCGTATACTCTCCATTGACATCCAAGGTTCCGAGGAGGTACTGTGTCGTCTTGTAGCGTGCGCCTATCAAGTAGCGGAGCTTACGATAGGAGTCTTTGCCTACACTCGTACTCCCTTCGACATGAGCCGAACCGCCCAAAAAACTCATACTAACAGAAGCCCTAAGGCTATCTGGTCGCTTATATTTCACATCAAGTACCGACGAAAGTTTATCTCCATATTTTGCAGCAAAACCTCCGGATGAAAAGGAAAGATCTCGGATCAGGTCAATATTTGGGAAAGTGAGTCCTTCCTGCTGGCCTGCCCGAATCAATTGCGGTCGATAAATCTCAAAGTCGTTAACATATACCAGGTTCTCATCGTAGTTTCCTCCTCTTACATTGTATTGGGAACTCAATTCTCCTCCAGTACCACCACTGGTACCTAAAGCAATGTGCGGCAGTGCACTTTCCAAGTTTCCAGTAGTGGACGGTAATAACTTGATTTGTTCCACCCCCTCTCTGACGATTCCGGCATCCTGGATCTTGCTTTCTTTCACTACGACCTCGATATCCGAACTACTCGGCACCAAAGTAACATCCACCTGCCGGGTGCTGCGAGTAGGCATTGGGCTTATCTCTGTACGAGCTTCCTTAAAGCCGATACGTGAAAACACCAAAACAACTGTTTGATTAGCGGGAATAGAAAGGCTGTAGCGGCCATTTTGAGCAGTTTCGGTAGCGATGCTTGTACTATCGATATAAACCGTTACAAATTCGATTGGAGCGCTGTTTTCGTCCTTTACAGTACCATTAACGGTCGCTGTACTTTGTGCAACTATCCATTGGGTAAACAGAAAACATACTAGGGTACTGGTCCAAAGTCTCATTCATCCGTATTTATAAAAGAGTGGAACTATCCAAAACTTTCAGTTCAGCTATAGAACGCAAAGAAAGCAAAGCTATTTCTAATGCCCCTGAAATCTCTGCGGAATTGTTCCAGATTCGTTTTCTACTATACAGTTCAAGCAAATCCTTATACCATTTTGCCGACCTCGTGTCCGATATCCTTCAATTGTTGGATGGCCTGACTAGGACTTTCGGCTTTGAAAACGCTACTGCCTGCCACCAAGACATCAACCCCGGCTTCCAGGATTTTTTGAGCGTTTTGTAAACCAACGCCCCCATCTACTTCAATCAGTGCATTAGCATTGCGGCTAACCAGCATATCTTTTACTTCTCTGATTTTCAACAGAGAATTATAGATAAATTTTTGTCCACCAAAGCCAGGATTAACTGACATGATCAAAACTAAATCCAAGTCTTCAATGATATCTCGTAGCAGGTGAACCGGAGTGTGGGGATTTAAGGCAACGCCTGCCTTAGCTCCCGTTTCCTTAATCTGCTGTACCGTTCTATGGAGATGCGGGCAGGCTTCATAATGTACGGTAATCACATCTGCACCCGCCTCTCTAAAGCGTTCAATATATCGCTCTGGTTGACTGATCATCAAGTGCACATCCAAAGGGCGTTCGGCCTTACTTTTGATGGCCTCAACGATCATAGGACCAAAGGAAATATTAGGTACAAAATTACCGTCCATAATATCCACATGGAACCAATCTGCATTGGATTGATTAACCAGCTGTATATCATCTTCTAAGCGAGAAAAGTTAGCGGCGAGTAGGGATGGAGCAACTAAATGTTTTTTCATTTGCCGACAAATTAATATATTTGCATCAATTCGGGCAAAGGTAAAAAAAAACCGGCTAGGAACTAACCGGTTTTCTAAAGAGCTTTGAGAGGCTATCTACATACCAAAAAACGGATATCCATTGATATCCAAAATCTTTATCGAAATCAGAACTTTGTCTGAATGAATTCAAAATTTGCAGGCACCCTTTTTACAGGGCCTGCATTTTTTTTGGACTATAATTTGTTAGTAGTAAAGATGTCTTTAACATCTTTTCGTGATGTTCGGTGAAAAAGCACCATAATTACTGTCCACCTAATCACATCACAAATATCGCTCACCTTCCGACATTTAAGAAGTACATTTTACAGAATCACTGCAGACAATGACACTCGACAATTCTACCTTTTATATTGTTAATCAGATACTTAACTTAAATCAACATCTTCATTTCTGAAATAATCAACTCACCTATTTTTTTCATATCTATCCCTTTAGCCCTGGTTTTTTCTGTTGAAAATGACAAAACTTTAGTCTTAAATGGTCATTTCCTATTCCTGAACTACTTTTGAAGTCTGGATCAACGACAATCAGTTTTAACAGGAAGGCTATAAATTTGACTTGTGAAGCCCACTTTCAGGTTACTCTCGGTTTAGAGAAAAGCCATGGGCAAGAAGGGCATAGTAGCTGGAAAAAATCTGATCATTCATTCTCTTCATGCAGAAGAACGATAAGGTACTCGTGCGTCGGGTATATAAAAGAGAGGCTCAGCTGGGAGTAAACATCTAGCTAGAGCAAAAAAAAGAGGATACCTACGGGCATCCTCTGGAAACTTTCATGAGATTATAATTTGTATTCTTTGGGCTGTGCCCTTTTTCTTTAAGGTCTTAAGTTGGGAAAAATAATTTGTCAGTAGTATTGATTAAAAGTGATATACTTTCTAATCACAATTCAAATATCGTAGAAGATTCTCATGCATCTAAGTACATTTTATCTTTTCACTGGCAACAAGAACTAAACACAATGAATCAAAAACACCTAAAAATCAGCTGCTTATATCGAAAAAATAAGAGTTTTCTGTTTTCAAAATGAAAAATTCAATAACAAATACACTTCGAAATTGAGGTAAACTTTAACACTTACAAGCTAGAACCCCTATCCTGAGGCCCAAAATGAGCAACTTTTCTTAGTGATGCTCGTAAAATAAAAAGGGTATCGCCGGTGGCGATACCCTTTTCGATTAGGTACTCATGAGATTATAATTTCTTTCTTAGGGGTGCAGATTTTTCACTACACCATTAGGTGTCGAATTAGAGATTATTCCGAGCTGAGGAATACGATTTGTTCAAAAGGGAAATAATTGCTAGTAGTAAAGTAGTCATATAGTAACTAACTACAATACAAAAGTAGCTGACCACATTTTTATATTTTAGTACAATTTTCTATCTTTCTGACTCAAATACGACAACACCTCCCACCATAAGAAACTGTCAAACAGAGTCTTATCTAGATTATCACTACTCAAAACTGGTCTCATTACACCTTTCAAAACAGCTATACTGCATGGAACAGAGTAGATTAGTAAAATATATCAAAGCCCTATCTGCCAAAGAAAGAGAAAAGTTTCACTTATTTGTACACTCTCCTTATTTCAATAAACATGATAAGACGGTTCAACTTTTGGCCGTTATTGAAAAATGGCTTGAGCGCCCTTCCACCCCCCTGGATAAGCCAACCGTTTTTAAAAGGCTATTTCCCAGGGAGCCTTATGATGAGCAGCGACTGCACAATGTCATGTCCTACCTCAAAAAACTGTATCACAACTTCCTCTCTTTTCGACATTTTGAGGACAGGCCCTTTCAAGGACAGCTTTTCACCATTGAGGCGGCCTATGAAAGCAATCAGTTCGATCTGATGAAGAACCGAGGTAAATTATTGGAGAAAGAATTGGATCGGCACTCCTGCAAAGATGTACATTCCTATTATACTTCTTTTAAGCTCAATAAAGTAATGGGCTACTACAGTGGTATGTATGAAGATCGTTCCAAGCCTACCTTATTGCAAGGCATGGTAGATTCTCTCGATCGGTATTATATTTTAGAGAAACTCAGGCACAGCTGCCATATTATGGCAAATGTGATGATGATGAATACCGCCTACAAGTTTCACTTTTTACAGGAGCTACTTGCTTATATGAAAGAGAACTGGGCGGAGTATGAAAACGACACGCCCATAGTTTTATACTATACGATTTTTCGAAGCCTGGAGGAAGAAAACAACCCCGCTCATTACACGCGCCTAAGTCAGATGTTAGCAAATGAGATCAACAGCTTGAGTAAGGATGAACAGGGAGACCTTTATTCTTTCGCCATCAACTACTGTATTCGAAGGATCAATCAAGGGGATCGCGATTTCCAGAGAGAATTATTTCAGCTGTATAAAAGAGGATTGAAGGCTGGCTTGATCTTGGACAATGGCATTCTATCCGAGTGGAACTACAAAAATATTACAGCATTGGGTTGTAGTCTCAAAGAATTTGAGTGGACTGAGAATTTCATTCAAATCTATAAAGAAAAACTATTGGTAGAACGCCAAGAGAATGCCTACAACTATAATTTGGCTCATCTATACTATAATAAGAAACTGTATAATGAAGCACTTTCGGTCTTACTATTGGTACAGTTTACCGATGTAAAATACCACTTGAATACTACTTTCTTGTTGTTACGAACTTATTATGCGCTAAAAGATACCGAAGCCCTATTGGCATTGATCGAGACTTTCCGTATCTATGTTATGCGAAACAAGAAGATGACAACAGAACAAAAGAAAGGGTATACCAACTTCTTGCGCTTTGCTAAAAAACTCGTTCTGCTAAAGCATCAGGCTGCTGCGTATACACGTAGCGGTTTGCATGAAAAGCTGGATAATCTCCATACCAAGATTTCCAATACTAGAAATGTAATCAACAAGTTTTGGCTCTTGGAAGAATGTAGAGCATAGTCAGGGTTAGGCTTTCCATAGCTCACCTCTGCTTTAACTAAACCCCCATTTAGACTAAACTCCCCGTTATTTACGTTAGTAAAAGCTTTAGCGTAGAAGCTCTACCTAAACCCCGGTGGGACTGGCACATTTTGAGCTTAAAATTTGCAATCCACCATGGTTTAGGTCTATTTTGCTGCTAAAATCACACAACACACACCAATGAATGAAAATTCAGGCATTCCGCTAAACAGTGCATTTTATACTTATTATAAAAGGGGCTATGCATTAGTGGTGGCGCTAGTTGCTTCCTTACTTCTACTACTCCCCGCTCCCATCAAAACACAAGACTGGAATCCGGTTACCCCAAAGAGAGAATTCAGAGCCGTTTGGGTAGCTACTGTTGCTAACATTGATTACCCTCGGAAACCTACTGTCCGTAAGGTTCCTCAAGTTGAAGATTTCAAGAATCTATTGGATCAATATAAAAGGTTAGGCTTCAATGCTGTCATTGTGCAAGTGAGGCCTGCAGCCGATGCTTTCTATCCCTCAGAATATGCGCCTTGGTCTACCTACCTTACTGGGAATCAAGGGACTCCTCCAGTGCCAGAGTATGACCCACTGGCCTTTATGATCGAAGAGGCTCATAAGCGAGGTCTCGAATTTCACGCCTGGCTTAACCCCTATCGAGCCACCATGAATCTCGACACCTTCAACCTTGCCCCCAATCACGTCTTCAATACGCATCGGGACTGGTTGGTACAATATGGCAATCGATTTTACTATAATCCTGGACTAGCACCAGTACGAGATCATGTTACAGAGGTCGTAGCAGAAGTGGTGCGAAACTATGACGTAGACGCCATTCATTTTGACGACTACTTTTACCCTTATCCGATCAGGGATGTTCCCTTTCCTGATAGCACGACCTTCAAGGCATCATCTGGTCGTTTCTCAAAAATCGAAAACTGGCGAAGAAACAATGTGGACTTAATGATCGAGAAAGTGTCCAATCGGATCAAAGCCATGAAACCTTACGTAAAATTGGGCATCAGCCCTTTTGGTGTTTGGCGCAATAAAGATATGGATGATTTAGGTTCGGATACACGAGCTGGAGTAACAACTTTTGATGACCTCTATGCCGATGTACTAAAATGGACCCGCAATGCCTGGGTGGACTATATTATCCCACAAATCTATTGGCATATTGGGTTTGAACCTGCTGATTACGAAGTATTATTAGATTGGTGGAGCAGCCGGGTTAATGCTACCCATTTATATATTGGCCATGCGGCTTATAAAGTCGGAGACAACCCTGATCCCGCTTGGCAGGATCCCTTGGAGATTGCCCGTCAGGTAGAACTCAACCGAAGCAACTACGTCTGTAAAGGCAGTGCATTCTTTAGTTCTAGGGCCATTTTGGGCAATCGATTAGGCATTAAGGATCAAGTGGAAAGTTTATATCAAACCCCTGCTTTGATACCGGAAGATGAAGAAGGGTTCTCCAAACGACAAAAAGAACCTCGACTACGCCGAATCACCTACAAGCCTCGATTAGAGCGAGTAAAGATTCGATGGCGTCCTAGCAAGGAGGATATGGAAAACCTGCCTGCCTACTATGTCGTGTACCGTTTCAATGATGAAGTTGTTGGTGACTTTGAAGATCCAACGAATATCATTCATATCTCTGGGATGAATGAGGGGAAAAAGAAATTCGTGATTTACGATGCTGATACCGAAGTGGATTTGGCTTATACTTATGTGGTAACAGCTATGAATCGCGGGCACAATGAGAGTTTGCCCAGCAATGAAAGAGCCATCATACGAATGCCCAACCGTGTACGAAAAGTGAAAGCGGATCGACCTCGTAGAATCAAAGAGGATAAACCAAGAAAGAAACGTAAAAGAAGAAATAAGGATGAGATTGATTTCTCACCGGAAGAAACAGAAGAAACGAAATAGTTTCCAAGGCTAACACATAAATGAAAGGCGGAAATGGGATGCATTCCATTTCCGCCTTCTGTTTTCCATAAAAGAGATGAAAAACTAATGTATCGATGCTCGTGCTGTTTTATGAATACCTGAATTTACTTTCTTTATGATTTTCCCCGCTCTAGTTAATTGAAACACTTCTTGTGCTGTGGGCGTGTATCCCACTACTTCATTATCAATTATTCCGTACTCTTCTCTATCTTTCGCCCAGATATTTTCGAATCTTTTGACGGCGATCTCTCCGCCTTCATTCAAGGTAAAGATTTGTGTCTCATTTGAATTATGGTGCGCCAGGAGAAAACCTTCTAATCTTCGCTTCGCAAAGAAAGATTCCTTTTCTTGGTCTTCCACAAGATGCTTTTCTCGGTAATCCACCGGATTTCCTTGTTGATCATACAACATCAACCGATAGGTATTATCCCCGAAATAACGATTGAAGTGATAGCAAGCGTACAAGACTCCAACAACATTTTTAGACAACTTGATTTTAGCTAGTGGTTCTACCATCGGAGGCCCCATCCGTGAAAATCGAGTTTCTAATTCCGGGATAAATTTTCGATACTGTTTGGCCAATCGGGCATGCCGATCAAAGTCTTCATTATCCATTTGATCAATTTCCTTGTAACGGTTTAGAAGATCCTCTTTCTGAATTTCAAAGGGGTATTCTATCTCTTCAACATTGGATAGAAAGTCCTGGAATTGCTTTTGCTGTGAAGTGGGAGCTATGAAAGCGCTGAAAGCTACTAGGCAGACGCCTAGTATAAGACTTAGTTTTTTCATTTGATAGGGTTTTGGTTAATACAATCTTACCTCCTACTACAGGAGTAACAATAAAACGGTTCCCCGATCAATAAAATTGTCAGATTCTGATTTTTAAATTACTGACTACCAGAACTATAAAATTTAAGATTAGTGCTTGAGCGGCCAGAATTACTCGAACGGCAAAGGCACTATTTCCCATATTGTTGATCCCCTACTGATCAGCCAAATACGATAAGAGATTCGTTTTGTTAGAAAGTATTTTGTAGCTTTATGGAACAATCCTTCGTCATGAAGGTCTCTGAATTATCTCCCGTATTATACCGGCGCACCCGACAGCCGGCTCAAAATTCAATCTTCATTCTTATACATTCTGAGTGAATTTCTATGAAAGAAATTTATCATTCTACTGGTTTCCATTACAGATCAATGTGTAAAAAGCAGTCCCAGTTGATCATTAATGAATGTCTAAATTTGATAAAAACTCTTAATTATAAACTTAACCTCAAACTGTAATGCAGAGACTTATTTCAGGCTTACTGATGGTAGGCACACTTATCTTATTTAGTCTGTCTCTACAGGCACAAAGCGAACAAGGCAAAGAAGCCGTTTCGTTTCGCTACATTGAAAGTAATTACCACTGGCCATTGGATCAAGGAACGGGTCTAAATGGACGAGACTTTACTTCGGGTCTAGAATTTGCATACCACCGGTTCTTGGATGACAGATTCGATCTTAGTTTCCCGCTTCGTATAGCAGCGGCACAGCTCCCCCTGATTGCTGATGGCTCTTCCACCCGCAAGACGGTCAATTTAGGACTAAATGCTTTACTTAATTTAAAGCTGTACAATGGAAAAGTGTTCCGTCCACGGCTTTTCGCCGGCTTAGGAGGACTTTTGCTAGAGGTTGAGGATTTGACTCTTGATGCACCAGTCGGACTGGGCTTAGATTTCTATTTAGGTAGCAACACCACTTTTACCACTACTTTTGCTTACCACTTCAGTGATGTAAATCTTAGAGATCATTTCAAAATGGGCTTTGGCTTCAAATTAGCAATAGACAATTATGAAGAACCTGAGCCACCTGTACTCGATAGGGATGGTGATGGAATATTAGATACTGAAGACCTTTGCCCAGACGTGCCAGGTATCGCCGCCTTAAATGGTTGCCCTGACAAAGACGGTGATGGTATCACGGATGCAAGTGACAAGTGTCCAGATGTAGCTGGAGTTGCGGAGTTTGAAGGTTGTCCTGATACTGATGGTGATGGTATTACCGATGCCGAAGACAAGTGTCCTGAGGAGGCCGGGCCGGCTGACAATGGTGGATGCCCGATTAGAGATCGAGATGGTGACGGCGTTGTTGATGCTGATGATAACTGCCCTGATGAGGCGGGAACAGCAGATAATAATGGCTGCCCTGAGAAATCATTGATCGTTACCGTAAGAGATAAGCAAACCAACGAAGGAGTGCCAAATGTAGCGATTACTGTTGTAAATAGCAGTGGACAAACTGTACAAACCGGTGTTACGAATAGCCGAGGTATTGTTGAATTCTCTAAAGTTGCTCCAGGAGCCTATAGCGTAGCCGGTAAGATTGATGATATAGACTTAGCAAAGGCGCAAGTCGCTGAAAGCGAATTTGGAGAAGGGGAATCTGTCGAGAAAACGCTTTTGTATGACGATCCTGGCTTTATAGTTGATGGTGTTGTACTTCAATGTAATGCTACTGAGCCTTTAGCTGGTGTATCCGTTGAATTAAGAGCTGGAAATACAGTGAAAACAACGATCACTTCTGCCAACGGCAAATTTGCTTTCCATCTCCCTTCCAAAGTTAATTACTCCTTACGCGTTAAGAAGGAAGGACTTTTGGCGCAAGGTCTTGAGTTAAATACCAATGATTATAACAGAAATGAATCTGTGTTGATCAAGCTGGAAGTATGTGGACAAGAAGTGAACTGTGATGAAGCCATTACCTTAGACAATATTTTGTATGATACGGGAAGTGCAAGGATTAAAGATGAAGCTCACTCTGCCTTGTTAGCGGTAGTCGATTACCTAAAATCAACACCGAATGCTAGAGTCGAGCTATCCTCTCATACGGATAGTACAGGTGGTAAAGCCAGTAACCAGAATCTATCTCAAAGGCGAGCAAACTCTGCTGTTAATTGGATCGTTTCCAAAGGCATTGATCGCTCCAGGATAGTAGCCAAGGGTTATGGCGAAACGCGATTGCTCAATCGTTGTGCAGATGGCGTTAGATGTTCCGCAGAAGAACATCAGGTCAATCGCCGTACTGAGTTTAAGACGATTTGTCCTGACGACAAATAAACCCTTTCAGACCATCGTGTTTGTTTAGGTTTTGACATCCCGAATTTTGGCGAAAGCTGAGGTTCGGGATGTTCAATTTTAAAACCTTTCTTCTTCTAACAAAGCTTTAGAGTTGATTGGAAAAGGCCCCCTCTCTCCGATCGGATCTGCATGATTTTTTCGGAGGTGCTAGGATCTTTGAAAACAACTTCAAGTAGTGCTTTTTCCTCTTTTCAATTCTGTAATTAACCTGACAAAGAACTTCGAATAGCATAAATATGCGATTGGCTAGACGTGTAAGTCCCCATAATTTGGAGCCTGATGATTCAATGTCTATTCAATCCAATACCTATGTCAAAGATTAGTACTACCATTCCTTCTCTTCTACTTCTTTCGGTCCTTATTTTATGCTTTAGCCACTGTAAGAAAGCCGAGGATGAAACCCCTACTCCAAGTCCCATCCCTCTTCCCAAAGTGCTCAACCTCACTCCATCTGATGTGGACAATAATGGAAATGGCTCCGATTTGCAGGTTGCTTTCACCAAACTTTCCGATGAGTCTAATGTAAAAGAGTATCGCATTTTTGTTGTAAAGAAAGTCGAAAGCGCCGGCTTTAATCTAGAGAAGGCAGAAGCTGTATCTCTGGGGAACTTCACGACCGTAAATAAATCGGGAAGTGACATCTCAATACTTTTGGCAGCTGACGCAAGAACAACCACCGGTGAGCTCATTGGAAATGATGAACCTTATCAAGTGTTTGTACTTGCCGTGGCACTAGATCTCTCGATAAACTCTAGTACTTTAAGTAACCGTAGTGCGGAAATTAACTTGGACGCAGGCGACAAAGTCAAAGTTACCTATATTGCCAATGACGGTGTGATGATAGCGTTTGAGGATCAAAAGGTAGTAATTGATGCCATTAACCGAACCTCAAATTTGACAGGTTGGATAAGCCCTTCTAGCACAGCCTTACGAGCTGTTGAAAATGGGGACCCGCCTTATGACAATATTGACGTGATCATGATTACCCACGGACATGGTGATCACTATGCAACTAGTGCCGTTCGCAACTATCTGTCCAATAACCCACAAACGAAATTGATTGCGCCTACCAGTATCAGGAATACTTTCGGGGCTAGTTCTAGCCAGTTGGTAGACATTTCTCTTGACAAGTTTGAACGAACCAATCAAATCCTAAATGGAATAAGCATTGATATTTTACGAGTGGAACACTTTGATCAATTTGGCAATAATTTCAGTGGCGTAGAAAGTTACGCCTATGTTGTACAGATCAAGGATAAGAAATTCTTCCACGCCGGTGATATCGATTACGTTGACTCCAAGCTCGACCTCTTCAATCTGTTACCCGACAATATCACGGCTGCCTTTATCCCTACCTTCGGCAATCTAGTCAATGCGGAAAACAGGGATGTTTTAGTGAATAACATAAACCCCAAGCATGTGGTAGGTTTACACTTTCAGACCGCCTCCCTAAATACGACTTTAGGTCAAATCCACTCAATTTACCCTGAGGCGATCACCTTTACATCTCCGTTTCAAATCGCAAAGTTTTGAAAAAAACAGGCTCCCATTGAAATATCAAAAAATTGGACATGCTACAGTCTAGTCGGGTTCCAACTCCAAGGTTTCGAAAAAGGATTAGTTGTCCTATATTAGTAGTTCTCTGACCACATCTGTGATTTTGAGTCAAGCTTTTAGCTGAAAACCCTTTTCCGTAGGTTTCGCAGCTCCCAGCTAAGACGCTAGCCACAAAATGATCAGAGAAGGATATCAGAGAGACAAACCCGACAATATGATCCAGTTTGACTTCGTCACCTTCCTGGCTAGCCTAGGGACTATACATAGCTTGTTCTTCAGCATTTTACTGTGGTTTAGACAGAAACAACAACTGGCCAACCGAATCCTGGCCGCTTTTTTCTTTGCCACAAGTATTAGAATTGCTAAGAATATTGTCGTTCACATTCGAATTCTCGATCCGGATATTATTATAGCAGAAAATTGGTGGCGCTTGGGAATCAATGTAGGGTTAATCCACCAATTGGCAATTGGCCCACTATTCTACCTATATTTTCGATCTCTTTTGCAAGAAGATTTTTCCTGGAAGCGTAATCATTTATGGCACCTACTGCCCTATGGCATCCTACTTCCAATTGCTGGGCTAATTAGCTGGCCATGGTGGAGAGATGGAGGCCTCTATCTATCCTATTTGCATGTACTAATTTATTACTTACTGGCCTTCACGCTGTGGCTCAAAAGCCAGCAACAACTAGAGGTAACTGCTCTACAGCAGAAACGAAGGCGATGGTTGGGAGTATTACTTGTACTGGCTGCTTTGTTGATGTTGATCTATTCACCAGCGCTCTTCAAGTATACGGGCTACATTGGCGGAGCCATTTTATATGCAATTGGTATTTATGTGGTTAGTGTAGGTTTATTGAAAGAGCAAACGAGAAAAGAAAAACAGAAATATACTACCTCAGCTTTAAGTCAGCAGACGGCCCATGAACTACAAGGACAGCTATTGCAATTAATGGAAAAGGAGCAGTTTTTTTTGGACTCTACCTTGAGTTTAAGCAAACTAGCAAAAGCTATGCATATATCTCCTACCCATCTCTCTCAGGTGATCAATCAAGGTTTTCAACAATCCTATGCCACTTTTGTCAACAACTACCGACTACAAGAAGTCGCTAACAAATTAAAGGACCCTAAAAATGATGTCTTCAGCATTGCCAGCTTAGCTTTTGATAGTGGCTTTAACTCTTTATCTACCTTCAATACACTCTTCAAGAAGACCTATGATATGACGCCCTCTAAGTTTCGCTCAATTAATCGAAAAACTTGACTTTCAGTATTATAATTCTGGGAGCTAGATAATGGAAAAGAACGGACATTGGGCAAAAAACAATGATGAAAAAAATCAATCTATTATTAGGTTTCCTGTTGTTAGGAACCTCCATTTGGGCGCAAGAAAAAGCTACTACCCAACAACTCATTGATGAACAAGTCTGGCGCCCCTTTATTCAAGCCTATAGCGCACAGGATGCCGACCTGTTCAACTCCATACACACGGATGATGTATTAAGAGTCAGTCCTTGGGGAATCAGGACCGGAGAGGAATACAAAACTTCCACGGCAAACGCCTATGCCAAGGGGAAGGCTTCTAACAAGAAAAGAAGTATTGCGTTTTGGTTTGAACATCGTCAAGCTAAAGAGAATATCGCCTATGAAGTGGGGTACTATAAAGTTACCGTCACCTCGGCGGAAGGCTCAAAGCACCATTATGCCCGATTCCATGTCGTCCTTAGAAAAGAGGACGAGCAGTGGAAAATTGCACAAGATTGGGACACGAACAAGATCAACGGGGTTCCAGTAACAGCAGCAGACTTTGAAAAAGGCGCTGCTAATGCCATTCAATGATGTTCGGTTAATCAGAAAAAGATAAAAAATAAGGAGCTGCGGTTACCTTTTCCATTCTACCCCGATTAAGGGGTGTATATATCCAAAGTCAATGGAAAAAATCGCGCTCTCTTTTACCTTAGTTTGGCTAAGGCTGGGCCTTCTTATGGCCCAGCCCTACGCGGTGGATGCTTCGCTACAATTGCAAGCTCCAGTCACGCCCTACTTGGAGGAACTTACACAAGCAACACCTAGTCCTCTTCAATTGACACTCATCTTAACTGATGACAATGAACAAGCCTATCCCGTGCGGCTACGTTTCTCTATCACTGGCCAGGGCATCAGTATTCGTACAAGAACCGATATCGTACCTCCACCGATTCTACTAGACTATGGGCTTCCTGTTCAACTGATGGGGTCCGATCTCATCGACTATTTTCTCCCAGAGCATCTGGAATTTCAAGGCATCAGCCACACACAATTCATACAGAATGGAGGCCGGCTACCTGAAGGCATCTACAATATCTGTGTTGAAGTACTAGATTATCAACGTTTCCAAGGCGCTCCTATCTCCAACCAATCTTGTCGGCTTGTTGAAATGGCTGAGTTAGCTCCTCCTCAAATAATATCGCCACTAGGCGAGCAAGGGGGCAATCCCATACAAAATCTTCTTTTTCAATGGGTTCCTCAGCATATTGGCAATTTCCCAACCAGCTATACGCTCCGGGTTTGGGAAATGCGCCCAGGCCTAGCACCTAATCAAATTGTGCAGCAGACTTTGCCCATTTTTGAACATCAACAAAGTGGCAGTACCAGTTTTCTATACAGTCTTGATGCTCCTCCTCTAGAAGCTGGTCTATCCTATTTAGTACAAGTGCAGGTGGAGGATTTATTAGCGCAGCATCAGTTTACCAATAATGGCAAAAGCGAATTCGTTCAATTTACATATGGTACAGCTAGTGGTACTACAACAAGTGCTATATCGGACGATCCATGTCTCCTCAATCTACAGGTTCAAAAGCCTACAGCACCTAATTTCACCCTTCGCTGGGGAAGTTTGCCAGGTATCGAGACCTATGTATTAAAAATAGCACAGGATAGTCTCTTCCAAACCTTACTTTCTGGCTTCGAAGCCCTTTCAACTTCCGATACCCTCTTTGCATTATCGGGATTACCAGAAGACAGGACGGTTTACATTCAGGTTGAGGCCTTATCCAATAGCTGCCCCCCTATCACGGCTGAGCCGATTTCGCTCTTTCTCGGAAAAGGCTGTCGCCCCTTACCCGCCGACGCAGAACTAGCCTATGCCTGCGGAACTGCCACTGACCCCACTAGCTTATCAGCTTCCAGTAATCTTATGCAAGAACTACAAATAGAGGATACCATTCGTGCACACGATTTTCATGTGATTGTGCAGGAAATCAGCGGTAGAGAACGTTTCTCCGGAGAAGGTTATGTATCTGTCCCTTACCTCGAACAAGCTAAGGTGAATGTAAAGTTCAGCGGAATTCAGGTAGATGAGTATTGCCAGTTGATTTCGGGAAAAATGACGGTAACTGGCACTGGTATAGCGGTCATTAGTGAGGATTTGGCAGCTACCCTAGATAGTATTATCGGTGCATTAGAAATTCTGGACGCAGGCTTAGCTGAGGTAGAATCGGTTTTAGAAGATGCGGCCGATTTTCTAGCAGAGCTTGAAGACATAGAAGATTATCTCGCTAATGGACAACATGTATTGGAGAACCTACTACACCTGGAGGAACACTTTCCTTATCTGCCGCCAGATGCCATCAAAGCCTTCCAGGATGCCCTAGACTGCCTTAAGGCGGCTCAAAGTGCTAGTGATTTTGAAGCTTGTAAAACTCAAATCTTGTCTGCTATCGATAAACTCAAGGAGGCTATGCAAGCCTTGTACGACGCCGATTACCGCGTCAACTTTGCCGCCCTAAACCCGCCACAGTTTGGTTTCGACACCATCCGTCACGCTGCTCAGGCTGAGCTCTATAACAAAATCCCCATCGCTGATACGGATTATTGGGTGCCCTGGCAATCCATTCCCAGTCAAGGAACCGCCCAAGTCCAGGCCATAGCCCCCTCTCAATCCCCTTTTCCTGAGAACATTCAATTCAGGAATGAGCACAAACAAGACCTATCCCATACCGAGTCTGCCCTACCACAGTTAGGCCTCCTACAACTGCAAGGAAAAGGCGACCAACAAACAGAAACAGTTTACGCGCTACAACCTTATCAGGATAGTTTGGAACAAGAGCAGATACACATTGCTGGGCAATTGAGCGTAATCAGCTATGATCCTACTCCGCTTAAGGTGCAACTGGTTCCCGTCAATGGCACACAATATCCTCACGATATCGACAATTTAAAGAAAAGGCTACAAGAGATCTTTTCCCAGGCTATCGTCGAGGTAGAACTCAGCGTCCACGATGGCCTCCAAGTCTCCGAATTCGATAATCGTATGGATTCCGTTCCCTCTGGCTTTCTAGCCAATTATACCGAGGAAATGCAACTCATCCGCAACCGATTCAAGGCCAACAACACCATACAGGACGACACCTATTACCTTTTCCTCGTCGAGGACTCTGAACACCCCCAGAAACTCGGCTACATGCCCCAAAAGAAGCCGTTTGGCTTTATCTACCACAATAATCAAGGTTCTGAGCAGCAGTACATCAAAACCATCGCTCACGAACTAGCTCATGGCGCCTTCCGCCTCGATCACTCCTTCGATGATTTCCCCAGCCCCGCCCCCGGCGAAACGGACAACTTGATGGATTATACCCTAGGTACCCACCTCCAGAAATACCAATGGGATCTAATCCACAATCCAGCGGCAAATTGGACTTTGTTTGATGGGGATGAGGAGGGGGAGTATGTGACGGCAACCAAAAAGCTGATAGAAAAACTGGAAGAGTATGCGACAGACGGTCATCTGTATTTTCTAAACAATCTTGGACAAGTAGTTGGCCTTCCGTTGGATAGTTTGCAGGAAATTGTTTTTGCTACGGGAGGAGAAATGTACCAGACCACTAATAGTCTAGTTCCCATAGGAACCTTAACTTTTTTTAGAACTCCAAGTGGTGTTCAATACCGGAATTGCCAAAACGGTCAGTACTACAATGATCAACGTACTAATCAATGTGTTGGCGAGACCTACAATTTTACCAATAGCCTTCCTGAAAACATTCGACCACTTGTCATTCGCCCCTGTAATTGGCAGGGCGAAACTGCTTTACAAATCGTAGCTATTGATAACTATACCCCTCCAACCGCTTCTAATCTAAGCTATGATTTCACATTGCCGTACTTCTATTCTCCAGAGCTTATTGCAAGAGGAAAGATCTGGCATGTAACCATATCTGATGGAAGTTACTATTCTCTCTCCGATGAATTCCAAAAGCAGGCATATTCTGACTTCATTCAAAATCACCCTGAATTGGCTGAGTACGACCAAATCTCGAGTTTTTACCTTCCCGGGTTAGCCTATTTAATGGGAAGGCTACCCGGGTTTTATGAGTCCTGTGTTAATGTCTCTGGGATAAATCCTTTTGCCAAACTCCTCAAACCCATTTCCATCGACAAGCACGATGTCAACGCTTTCTCACAGTTAAAGAAAGTTAGTGACCTAGCCAAACGAATAAATGCACTACCTAACCCAGATGAATCCGTCCAACAGCTTTATATCAACTTGCTAGGAGGATTGCTGGCTTCAGAGTTTTTTGATGCCTATTATGATTCCGACCAAGAAGTATACAATGTGTTTGATTTTCTGATCAACCGCAAAAACTTAGTAGACGCATACCAAAGACAAATTGATAAACTCGAGGATGGTTCCGAAACTGACATTTTCGACTTTAAGCAACTCTTCCAGTTTACGGATACACAATTGTATCCCTGCGAATTTGAACAATTAAACATCTCCTATGCAACAGTTAAACAACTTCTAGTCATTGCCCTGGAAACTGATTATAATGATCCTCCAGCCTCTTTTGGCTACCCTATTTATCAAGAACATGTTGTTCTCAAAATAAACGATGAAGATTTCATCTCTAAACTTCTTAGCAAAGTCGAATCGCCTAATTGTGCCGATTTCTTACACTACCTCGAACATACTAAGCTAGAAAATGGAAAAGCATTATTACTAGAAATTCTGGAGGAAATTCCTTCTAGCTATGTTGGTGTTTTCCAAAACTCTGATTTTGCCAATATTTTCAAGGAGATTAACCGGATTTACAATTGTGCAATACAGGAACCCGCTAACTCCTATGCAGATGCATATGAGGAAATGTTACAGGCCTTTAGAGATGCTGATCAGCAGGAACAAATCTACTTTAATGCTGATAAAATGGCAAAGGCTGTCAGCTATGTCGTTCCATATAACTATCAATATTTACTCAATAGAATTTTGACTTTGGCGACTCCCTATCCAGAGTTAATGGCCCTAACAGATGTCGAATTGAATGAAGAGCCTTTAGCCCTAGAAATCAAACAGGAGACGATCGTCCACGGAATTATTAATGCAAGTAGGGAAAATACTAAACGCTTTCTCCCATTCAGTCCAGTCATCCTGGATAAGTCCTCTACCTATGGCGTAGCCAATGATTTTTTAAAAGAAAACAAACTCCGCCTCTGCCCTGCCATTGTATTTCACTACTTCAATGAGACTGCCATCACTCAAACAACTGGAGATGGCGTATTCACAGCTTTAGACCTTGTCACGCTTCCCTTGCCAATTCCTACTAAAATAAACGCCGTAGGCCGGACTTTAGCCCACCTTGATAAAGCCAGTTCCGCTATCAGCATTGCAGCGACACTGGGACAAGGTACCGAAGCTCTCCCAAACTCGGTCAAGCAGATCTTGAATTTGACCAGTGCAGCCTTGGGAATCGCAACACTATCAAGTGAGGCAGCCAATAGCTTAGCAAATTGGCAAAAAGCTAGACAGGTGGCAGAGACGGGTACCCTTCCAATAGAAGCACTTCACAAGGCACAGCTTAGTCATTTCGAAATCAATGGAGATATTGATCCTTTTTCAGATTTAGTTAACACAATCAACGGTACTAGCAGTTCTTCTATCCGAAAACTACCCATGGAAACCCGTGTAGCAATAGCAGATATGATCAAAAGTCATGGGCGCAAATTTGAAGACTTCATTAATTCTAGTACTAAAGATAGAGTCGTAGTGAAACTTCTTCAAGGAATACCCCAAAATCTCATTAAGCTACCTTGGACAGAAGTCAAACAACTCCTCAACAATCTTCCAGAGGAAGATTGGATCAGTCTACTGGATAGACTTGAGAACCAAGGTAAAATCTATCTAAGACAAGGTATTGATGGCAATGGTTATAACCTCTATTATCGACAAGCTGACGCCTCTTTGGAAGATGCTTGGATCGCCACGATTGGAAACAACGGCAATGTAAGCATTAAAGACAACATTGCCGATGAGGTCTTCGATGCTACCGAAATGGCCGAAGTAACATCGGAAAGGGCTTTGTACTGTCGAGGGGGAACTTGTGAGATCGTAAATGGAGCTTGCTTTGTCGCTGGGACACTAGTCCATACGGCAGAAGGGTTTGTTCCGATTGAAAATATTGAAGTAGAGGACAAAGTTTGGGCGTATCACCCGGAAAAGAATCAGCCTATTCTCAGTAAGGTTTTACATCGCTTTAAAAAGACCTGGCATCGTTTCTGCCAGATTATCACTCCTGGAGACACTCTGTTGGCTACCAATAAACACCCTTTCTACGTACCTGACTTACAACGTTATATACCTGCAGATAGCTTGCGACAAGGAATGCAGGTATTATCGCTGGCTGGTACTATATTGACTGTTCAGGCTGCTACCACCATAGACACCGTTGCTACAGTGTATAATTTTGAGGTAGCCGATCAGCACAATTACTATGTAGGGAAACATGGGGTATTGGTGCATAATGATTATTGGAGTTGTCATTTCAAAGGGGTAGGAATAAACCAAGGCTTATTATTGGAAGCAGGAATTGTAGATGATGAAACCCTCAAAATCTTTGAAAAAGATATATTAGCATCTAGTAAACTTAGGAAATTCCTAAAGCAAGCCTCAGAGAAAGATGATTTGGTTCTGAGGGTGAAAATTTGGGATCTTTTGAAAGACCTTCCAAAGATAAGGGTGAATTTCAACATCCTATCAGGAATAGCGAAAAACAGTTACCTGTTTACTTTCTTTAAGAATAATCCAAGTGAAGTTAACAGTTTCTTCGACATTTATAGTGCAGCATGGCAATATTATGATTTACTCAGCCTCCCACATCAAGGTAGGATGAATGACTTAAGAGCAAGATTTTTTGCTGAAGTGATAGATAATCAATCATATCTAAAATTTAAAACGCATTTTACTGTTTCGAGGGATTCAGAGTATTTCAGAGGTATTATCCGACAAAGCTTAAATGACAATGAAATTATGAAAACTCGAAATCTTGCATGGGGAAATATCTCATATAGAGACCCCAGCACAGACTTAATAGAAAACATTCAATTCATTGCAATTTCCGGAAAGCCAGCCACCACTGCTCTTATGGAACAAGGCATTGAAAATCTAGAAGGTAACATTCTAATACCTAACCCTCCTCGGAGGAATCATCCAGAAAGGATGGTAAAAGATTACATAGACGAAGTCCAAAATAGAAGTCAAGATTCAGAAGTTTCAATTTTGGATTACTTTATGAGAAAATTGTTGGATGAAACAGGATTTGACTGGAGAAAGCCCTCTGACAGAATCTCAATTTTGACTGAGTTTGAAATCAGCTTAGAATTGAAAAGTACCATGTCACCCTGCCTAGAATCTTGTCATAGGCTTCTTGAGGATGACTTTAGTGGGTTAGGTATTCAAAAAAATATTGAATTTGGTACAAGACATAATCACTAATATTCTTCCATTCTTTTTAAGAATAGGAGGCTAGTTTGGTTGTTTCTATTTTCGTAGACAGAATTAAAAAAATGGTGAAACTATTGAAAGAATTTATCGGTCTTCACAATGAAATGAAATTCTTCGATGCGAGAGAGCACCTCGGGTGTTCAAGCAATGAATTAAATGAATTAGCACAGATGATTCATCCACATGCAGTGGTTCCAAAGATTTTGTACGAATATCTTGAGTATTGTGGAAAGTGGTATTGGAATTCTGGACAAACTTACAATGAACTGCTGAGATCACTTCAGTTTCCTTACTGGCAAGAATTTCTACACGATAGAGATTTCTGGGTTACAGAATATAATGAAGAAAGCAGCGTCATCTGCGGATTCAAGATAAGTGAACTTCATAAGGATGATCCACCATATTATACTAGCGAAACGCTTGAAGTAGCAGATTTATATCAATTATTTCCAAGTTACCTTAGTGAGGAGCGTATTGAACAAGTACTAAACCGTGCTATCAAGACCGATGAATACTTTACCAGTAATCCCAAAATCTATGCTGTGAAAAAAGCGATTGTTGACCTATATAGTCTTTTAGAAGGTGATGCTCAACTTGAGCAATCATCTATACCTGATGAATTAAGAAAATTAGCATCTAATTGTTATTCTGCCGCACATAGAAAAGTCAACAAAGACAATTTTCTGATGAAGTCTCAATATAATTTGAAGTTGATCAGTTCAATTCATAAAATATCAAACAAGTATCAAAGAGAAATCAGCGAACTAATTCACTACGTTGAAGAGTTTCAAGAGTCTTTAGAAGGTGAAAACTAACCTATAAACGAGACCGAATCAATCTTGATTAATAATAAATTAGCTGGGAGATTAGTCTCCCGACTAACCTCCCAGCAACGCCCCAGCCCCTACTCCGCCCGCAACGCCTCCACCGGATTCGCCCGCGCCACGCGTAAAGCCTGGATCGCCACTGTCACGACTGCGATGGCCAGGGCGGCGAAGATGGAGAGAAGGAACGGCCACGGGGAAGGCTCGACGCTATAGGCAAAGTCTTGGAGCCATTGGGTGGAGAGCCAGTAGGCCAAGGGAATGGCAACTAGACTAGCAATACCCACCAGCATAACAAATTGGCGACTTAACAGGACGATCAATTGCTCAATGCTAGCCCCTAGTACTTTCCGGATACCCACTTCCTTTGTTTTTTGTTGTGCCATGTAGGTGGAGAGACCCAATAAGCCCAGAATAGCCACCAAGATGGTGAGCACAACGCTATACAGCATGGTTTGACTCAATTCCTCGTACTGCTGGTATTGAGCAGCGAAGGATTCATCCAAAAATTCGTAGCGGAAGGGGTGATTGGGCTCTACGGAGAGCCATTTCTCCTTGACGTGAGCCATGGTAGCCGGCCAGTTGTCAGACTTGAGGCTAATGGCTGAGGTCGGAAGGTACATCGGAAAAGCAAATAAGGCTAGTGGACCGATCTCTGCATCTAGTCCTTTGTGGTGATAGTCTTTGACGACGCCTACGATCTTACCCCAGTTTTCGTGCCAAGGGAGGCGCATTCGATGGCCGATGGGATTTTCCAACTCCATGCGCTTTACAAAGGCTTCGTTTACTACAAATCCGCCAATGGTATCAGAAGGGAAGTCGCGAGAGAAGAAGCGGCCCTGAACCATTTCCAGGCCTAGCAGATCAGCATAATCGTAGTCCACGAAAGCAAAGTCAGGGCTAAAGTAGGCATTTTCTTTTTCGGCTAATTCGATCGTATAGTTCTCGATGTCGCTACCAGGGAAACTGGAAGCAGAGGAAACCTGCTCAATACCGGGGTATGCCAGAAGGTCTTGCTTCATAGCTTCTACGCGACGCCAAGAGTCATTATAGTTCAGTGGGATGGTGACTACTTGTTCATCGTTGAATCCGAGATCTTGCTGTAACATAAAACGTACTTGTTTGTACATCACCATCATAACGACAGCTAATACAACAACGCCAGTGAATTGGGCTACCACTAGCCCTTTCCGCAATAATTGCCCTTTCAACTTCAATTTCTGGCCGGATAATACCTGAATGGGACGGAAACCCGATAGAATAAAGGCCGGATAAATACCAGCCAATAAGCCCACTAATAGACTAAAGCCCAACCAAGGCAGAACCAAAGACATAAAGTCTTCTCCAATAAGACTAATCTCCCGGCCACATATTTGATTGAAAATCGGTAATACCAGTTCTGCAAGGGGAATAGCAATCAGCAACGCTACCACGCTCTGCATCAAGGATTCAACTAAAAACTGTCCGACCAATTGACCTTTCACGGCCCCACCTACCTTACGGATGCCAATCTCTCTAGCCCGATTCTGTGCGCGGGCGGTGGAAAGATTGATATAGTTAATCATCGCAATCACCATCACGATCACCGCAATCATCCCCAAAATGTACAAGAAACGCATGTTGCCTCTCTGATTGGAGATGGATACGATTTCATCTGAATGCAAGTAGATTTCCTGAAAATTTTGTAGCCCCCAGGTAGGCATGTCTTTGGCTGTGACTTCGAAGTTAGCTTCGGTGTAAGCTGCCAGCATAATCGGCGCTAGCAGATCGTACATTTTATCACTGACTTGCTGCGTAGTTGTATTTGGATTCAGGCGTACATAGGTCGCAAAATTGTTGCTCAGCCATTGTCCCCAGAGATAGGACTGTCGAAGGAAGACCTCATAATTAAGATGTGAACTACCCTGGATTGGCTTGAAGACGCCCGTAATCGTATACTCTTCATCATCATTGTATCGTAAGTTCTTGCCAATGACATCGGTGGTTCCAAAGAAGCGCTCAGCCACTTCTTCGGAAACCAGCATGGTATTCGGTTTTTCTAAAGCCGTTTCAGCATACCCCGTTTCGAGGGGAATATTGATAACTTGTAAGAAACTACTATCGACTAGACATATTTTATTGAGATACAAAGACTTGGACTCATTTGCAAATAGAGACTCCTCATCTGGCCGCAAATAGGTGGCTGCTTCAATTTCAGGAAGTTCACTTGCTAATTTAGGAGCCAGCAATTGAGAATTGTGCGTCCAAGCGCCCGAGCCATCAGCATTGGAGCGATAGACACGGTAGGTCCGTTCCGCATTGGGCAACCATTGGTCCACAGCCAACTCTAATTGTACATATCTGGCAATTAATATAGCCACGGCCAGCCCTAGAGCAAGTCCGCCGATATTAATTGCAGAAAAAAATCTGTATTTCAATAAGTTACGCCAGGCAATTTTTACATAGTTTCTAAACATAGCTTTGTTTTAGCGTCACCCAAAGGTGACCGTTTTATTCATACCGTAAAGCCTTCACCGGATCTGAGAAAGCCGCCTTTAAGGCCTGATAGGACAATGTCAGTAACGCAATAGCCAAGACCATTACCCAAGGCGTTAACAAGAGGCCTATTCCAATGTTGATGGTAAAGGCAAAATTTTCTAACCACTGTTGTAGCCCGTAATAGACAATGGGAAAAGCAATCAATCCAGCAATCCCAATCAACAGAATAAACTCTTTAGACAATAAGAAAAGAATGTGATTGATGGAGGCACCTAATACCTTACGAATGCCAATTTCCTTCGTTTTCTGGATGGCTGTATAGGTCACCAAACCGTACAAACCAAAACAAGAAATCAGGATAGCGAGGAAGGCGAAGTAGGAGATGATCTCACCAAATCGCGCATCGTTTTGATAAGAGTTTCCGATCGTTTCATCTAGGAAGGTAGCCTCAAATACCTTTTCAGGAAACATTTCATCCCACTTGGATTCAATGAAAGCCATCGTATTCGGGATATCACCATCCTGTATTCGGATGGAGAAGGTATTGAAAGTCGCGGGGCTAACCTCCATGATAAAGGCATCAATGGGAAACCTTAAGCTGCGATAATGAAAGTCCTTGACGACGCCCACAACCTTGCCCTTCTTTCCTTCTCGATCTACCATCTGGCCAATAGAAGATTCTGCATCTCCGAAACCTAGCAAAGTAGCCGCACTTTCATTGATCACAAAGGCATCTAAGTGATCACTCCCAAATTCCCGGCTAAAAGCCCGGCCAGCGACCAGGTCTAGGTCAAAGGTTTCGATAAAATCATAGTCAACGGAGAGTCCCGATGCAAAGACATTTTCTTCCGGTGGAATATTCTCTGAATCAATTCGACGGCGAACAGCACCTACACCTATTGTTCCCGAAGACAAAGTTGTCGCCTCCACACGTGGGTTTTTAAGGAGTTCCTCTTCTAAGGAGTTAGTCTTTTGGCGAATATTGGCATCTACGCCGCCAAAAACAGTATTAATATTTGGACTAAACAGCGGCACGGTAATAATCTGATCCTGCTGAAAGCCCATGGGTTGATTTTGCAAATATTCGATCTGTCGATAAATTCCAAAAGTCCCTGCAATCAACACGATGGAAACCCAGAACTGGATACTCACCAACACTTTTCGCACAATAGCGCCCCTCGGCACATTGGCATACCCTTTACCTTTCAAGATGTGGATCGGCTTAAAGCGAGCCACGAAAAAGGCGGGATACAGTCCAGCCAAGATTCCTGTCATCACAAATACCCCAATAAAGAGCAAACTCAACCAAGCATCACTAAACATATTGAAATGCAAGTCTCGCTGCGTTAGGTCATTCATATAAGGCAGAAACAGTTGAACAAGAAGCACGGCAATAACAAAAGCCAATAAACTCAATACAACCGATTCTCCTAAAAACTGCCCCATGATCCCTTCTTTGCCCGCTCCTACAGCTTTCCGTACCCCAATTTCTCGAGCCCTACTCAAAGAACTGGCGGTAGATAGATTGACAAAGTTGATACAGGCAATCAGGAGAGTCAATATCCCGATACCCATGAATAGGTATAGATAATTAATATTGGCGGGAGTGATCTGCTCTAGGCTTGCTTCTGATTGGGTGTGGATGTCCTGCAAAGCCATGAGCGTGAATTCCTGGTTATCCCGAAACTGTTCATTGCCATATACTTCCATAAATTCAGGAAAACGTTCATCTACAGCAGCCATAGAAGCCCCTTCTTCAAGTAGCACAAAGGTGGCGGAATGCGAAGCCACCCAGTTTTGAGTCAGATTGTTTCGCAAGGCTGGACCAAAATTCTCTCCTTCAATATCAAACATGTTCTCGTAGGGAACCAGCAGGTTAAAGCGCAGACTAGAATTGTCCGGATGATCTTTGATAATTCCACTAACCTTGAAGGGATAGGTACTGAGGAAATGAACACTTTTCCCCATTACATCAGTCGTCCCAAAAAACTGTCTAGCCATTTCTTCGGTAATGACCAAAGAAAAAGGTTGATCTAAAGCCGTATTGGGATTCCCCTCTACAAAATCAAAAGTTAGAATATCCAGCAGATTAGAATCAGCAAAGGCAACATCTTCCACCTCAAACCGATTGGTCCCTGAAGCTAAGTCTCCATCTTTAATTTCCACACTCACACTACGTGGGAACATCCGAGCTGAATATTTCACCTCTGGGAAAAAATCGGGCATTAAGGGAGAAATTGGGGGCGGTATACGCGCTAAGACGGTACCGCTATTGCCAAAGCTAGCCGTATAGGTAACTCTTGCAACTCGATCAGCATTTTGTTGAAATTTATCAAAACTAAACTCGTAGCGAACGAAAATAACAATCAAAAAACAACATGCCATCCCCAGTGCCAAACCGAGGATATTGACAAAAGAAAATAGTTTGTGTTTCACCAAATTGCGAAACGCGGTCTTCAAGTAATGTTTAAGCATGGTCCATCTGCTTTAAAGTGTGTTAATGGCTGTATGAGAGGACCGTTCATAAATTTATCTAAGAAAGTTCATCATTCATATCGCAAGGCATCTACCGGATTGGACAGTGCCGTGCGAATGGAGTGGAAACTCACAGTCAGCAGCGCCACCAAGGCCAATATAAAGCCCGCCACCGCAACTACCTGCCAACCAATATTCATATGATAAGCGAATTTTTCCAACCAATTACTCATCAACCACCAGGCTAATGGAGTAGCGATGAAAAAGGACACTGTTATCAATTGCCCCAACTCCTTATTTAGCAACAAGAGAATATTCCCCATGGAAGCACCCAAGACTTTGCGAATACCTATTTCTTTGGTGCGTTGTTCGGCCATAAAAGCAGCTAAGCCGAAAAGGCCTAAAGTGGAAATCATTAAGGCAATGATCGCGAATAGGTCTGCCAAGTCACTGGTTCGTTCTTCCGCTTGATACAACTTTTCATAATGTTGATCCAGGAAGGTATACTTGAATTCTCGATCAGGTGCCAGTTTGCGTTGTAAGGCCTCAAGAGCAGCTAAAGCTTCTTTCGTCTTGCCATTAGTTGGCTTAATCAGCATATTGTGAGCACGGTCAGGCTCATAGCGAATAATTAGCGGCTTGATTGGGTTGTGGAGAGAAGAGAAATGGAAATTTTTGACCATTCCAACAATCCGTCCTTGATCACTCCAGAAGGAAAGACGCTTTCCGATTGGATCATCAAATCCCATCTTCTGGGCTGCTTCTTCATTAATGATATAATTCAGATTCAATGAGTCGGTTGGCATCCCTTCCTCAAAACCTTCGCCATCTATCACTGGGATAGCCATCGTGTTGAGGAATTTATGATCTACCGTTAGAATTGTAAAGATTCCCTCATCCCCCTCTTCGAATCCTTCCCATTCAGGATCGCTCGTCATATTCGCAATAGACAAGGGATTGTAATTGGAGGCGGTTACCTCCGCTATCTCTGGCAATTGCAATAATTCAGACTTGATTACATCCTTTTTATTGATGTTCTCCTCGCCCAAGCGATACATATTATAGATGATAACGTTCTCTCGATTAAAGCCGAGATCTTTGGACTTGAAAAAACCGATCTGTTCTCGCACTACAATGGCCCCGATCAGCAACAATATGGATAAAGTAAATTGGAGCACGACCATCAAGCGACGGAAAGAAATACCACCCACCACTTTCGACTTCTTAGCCTTTAAGACCTTAATCACATCGAAAGATGAAAGTAGAAAAGAGGGGTAGCTTCCAGCAATCAGAGCCACACTTATCAATATCCCGCCAAACAAGCTCCAAAAGCCCCAAGTCGCAAATCCGATTTCAATGGATTTACCCGTGAGATTATTGAAGATGGGGAGAAACAACTGGGCTACGATCAAGGTGATCGCCCCCGAGATGAATGTCATGACGATAGACTCCACTAAAAACTGAGTGAGCAACCGCCCTTTATTGGCGCCAACCACCTTTCTTACGCCTACCTCTTTAGCACGTTGGGACGACCGAGCCGTCACCAGGTTCATATAGTTGATACAGGCAATTAAGAGCACGAAGATGGATGCCCAGAAGAAAATCCGTACATAATCAATCCGGCCTCCAGCCACTTTCCCGTTTTCAAACTTGGAATAAAGATAAAGGTCAGATATGGCGTGTAAAAATAGGCCATGATCTGGCGATCCAGCTTTGGTATTATCTTTAATCAAGGAATACATTTTATCAGCAACGGACTCCTTATCTGCTCCTGGGACTAACTCCACGTACATATCGAAGTTATAATTTCCCCAACTACCGCTAGCCCACGGGCGAGCATTCATATAATGTGCCATTGGCAAGACATAATCGAACTGCAAGGTAGACTGAAACGGGATGTCAGCAAATACAGCTGATACCTGCACGGGCTTTTTCTCTACGATGATACTTTGCCCAATGGTTCTCCCTTCCTTACGCCAGTTCACACCAAACATCTTGGCTGCCAAGGAGGCAGAGATAGCGATGGAATTAGGCTCTTTCAAGACCTTGCCTAAATCTCCATGCAAGAGTTCGAAGGAAAACATATCAAATAATCCGGCACTTGCATAACAACCAGCCTCTTCATATACCTGTTGATCTACTTCCAGGCGATGATTCCAGAAAGCAAACAGCGTGGCATCCTTGACTTCTGGAATATTCGCGGTGGTCAAGCCCACCCAAGGTTCCGGAGCATTTGTCCAAACATCTATTCCTCCATTTCCTTCGTCCATCAAGCTATGGACCTTAAAAATTTGTTCTCCCTTCTCATGAAACTGATCAAAGCTCTTCTCATCATTCACCCACATCAGCATTAACAAACCTGCTGCCAGGCCTAAAGTCAAACCTGCAATATTTAGCGAAGCAGTACCCTTATTTCTCCAGATATTCCGGAGGGCCAGTTTGAGGTAATTCCTTAACATGTTTTTTGTTTTGTTTGTAGGACCTTGTTGTTAAAAAGTACGACTGGTATAAAGGTGTTCTCTGGGGATGAGGAGCATTTGGTCTTACCCAAAGTAAGTGCAGGAGAAAAGAAGGGGATGGCCGGCTCAAGCACAAGAAACCACCGACCACCTCCAAGCAATGGAAAATTGACTATACTTTATCGGGTAATTAATATTCTTACATAAGTAAAAAGCTAAACCTTATTCTTGCTCTATCGAATTGATAAATAGAAGAATAAGGTCTAACTTCACTTATTTCTTGATGATCTTTTACAATGACATATGGTGCTTAGTTACCGTTTGCTGCACGTACGCGATCTGTAATAGTTGTGGGCTCGCGAAGCACTTCATCTGTTCGGACACCGCCATCAACTAATTCAATAATCCGCGTTCCATAGCTAGCGTTCTTCTCACTATGTGTTACTTGGATTATCGTTACGCCCTGATCATTGAGCTCTTTGAACAACTCCATAATTTCTTCTCCCTGCTTGGTATGCAGATTCCCAGTAGGTTCATCTGCCAATAATAGCCGAGGTTTATGGACGATAGCTCTAGCTACTCCAACAAGCTGTTGTTGTCCGCCTGATAATTGATCAGGGAATAAATCTTTTTTCGCCACCATGTTGAAGTTATCGAGCATATTGGCCACGATGCTTCTGCGCTCTTTGCCTTTGATTCCTCGATACAATAATGGCGTCTCTATATTCTCATAAACAGTTAGGTCATCAATTAGGTGGTAGGCCTGAAAGACAAACCCCATATATTGTTTGTGCAATTCGTTACGACGTCTTTCTCTAAGACGATGAACAGGTTCATCCAAAAAGTAGTACTCTCCGCCTGAAGAGCTTTCTAACATACCTATCATATTCAGAAGCGTAGTTTTACCCGCCCCAGAAGGTCCCATGATAGTAACGAACTCGCCCTCTTTGATCTCCAAATTCACATCACTTAACAACCACGTTTTGTTAAGTCCGGTTCGCACAAATTTTTCAACGTCTTTTAATACGATCATCTCTTGTACTTTTTATGATTGATGTTCCAATTTCTGTGCCATGACAGATAAGTTGCTATTTATCAAAGAATTGGAACAAAGTCAAGTCATTCTCCCATCAAAATCTTGTTCGAATTTGAACAAATAGTGTTCATTAGTGAACAGTCTGAGGCAGATTTCAGGGGACAGAAGTAAGTGATTAGAACTCTGATTCGTCTTTCCTCTGATTTTTATCCCCTACTCCACATGAAGAGACTCCACCGGATTTTTTCTAGCCAAGCGCAGTGAGTGATAGCTCACCGTCAACCAAGCAATCGCCAGGATGGTAAGGGACGGCACAACAAACAACCACCAGTCCAGTTGGATCCGGAAAACGAAATCTGTTAACCATTGGTTGGTGCCCCAATAGGCAAAAGGAATAGCAATAATGGTGGCGACTGCAATTAGTCGTAAAAAATCTTTTGCCAATAGGCCAACAATACTTTCAACAGATGCACCTAATACCTTTCGAATCCCCATTTCTTTTGTGCGAAGAGCTGTCATGAATACAGCGAGGCCAAATAGCCCCAGGCAAGCAATGAAAAGGGCTAAGAGGGAGAATAGGGCAATCGCCTTGCTCAGAATTCCCTCTTTTTCAGATAAAGCTGCTAGGTTTTCATCCAAGAAGTAATACGAGACCGCTTCTTCAGATACAAAGTCCTGCCACTTCCTTTCCAGGTGGGTTAAAAAGCCCGCCATATCCTCACCTTTCAGTTTGAGACTCAGGTTATGTCCCGTTTTATCAAAATTCATAACGATTGGCTCCACCGCATGATGGTAGTCCTGAAAGTGAAAATCCTTGATCACCCCAATGATGCGTTCTTCCTTATTGATCTTTTGTCCAATAGGATTTTCCAAACCCAGTGCTTTCACTGCTGCTTCATTGACAATCAGGCCAGATGAATCGGAAGCAAGCTGCGCATCAAAATTCCGGCCAGCGATCAAAGGCATATCCAATGTTTTCAAATAATCTTCATCAATGGGGAAAGTATTCAAACTCATAGGGTGCTCCATCTCTGGCGTCTTGTAGGTTGCCTGCCAAAGATTCCGGCCTGCTGGCATACGGCTGTTGAAGGAACTGGATAAGACCTCTGTATGCTGCACCAATTGTTGCCTAAAACTCTCTTTACTGTTAGCCAGTGAATCCAGGTTGTACAGGACCAATACATTTTCGTGCTGGAACCCCTTGTCTGATAAGCGCATGAATTGAAACTGTTGGTACACTGTTAAGGTCCCAATCAGCAAGAAGGCAGCCAAGGTAAATTGAACCACAATCAATCCCCCTCGGAAAAAGCTACGCTTTTGCACACCCAAGTTCCCTTTCAATACCTCTGCTGGCCTAAACCGGGTAAGGAAAAAGGCCGGATATAAGCCAGATAGCAACCCGACTAATAAAGCAAATCCTGCTAAGGCCAGGATATGTCCACCGTTTTCAAATAGAGTCACCAAAAGCCTGCTACCTGTCGCCTTTTCAACTACATATAACAGAGAATCAGCCATTATCGCTGCCAATATTGCTGCGCTTACACTGAAAATCATCGCTTCCAGTAGAAATCGACCTTGCAGTAAACCCGTAGCAGCCCCCAAGGTCTTCTTCACTCCGATTTCGCGGGCTCGAGTAATGCCTACCGCCGTAGATAGGTTAATATAATTAAAACTGGCCATGACCAGGATAATCAAACCGATAATGGCTAAAATATTCACTAGCAGAGGATTACCTCCCGCAGAAAGATCAAACCGCAATCGCTCTCCAAGGTAAATTTCCTGCAAGGCCTGTGGATAGAATTTCACGGAATTACTACTAGCAACCCAGGCATCTAGCTCCATTTGCGGATTAACCTTAGGATAGATCTCTTGCCTTAACAGTTGATCCAGTGCGGCCAAAAGATCAGATTCTTGGGCGCCAGTATTCAATTTCACATAATTGTATAAACTGCCGGACATCCAATTGTCTTCTCCTCGCAATTGAGGGTAAATCGGCATCCACATTCCGGTAGGCAAGTGAGAATTTTCAGTTTGCTCCTCCACTACCCCAGTCACTTGAAACAAGGTCTCTTCTTCACCAACTTTTAGATAGTCGCCCACAACATTGGTCTTGCCAAAGAACCTCAAAGCGAGGTCAGCAGTCAAGACTACGCTACTTGGTGATTGCAAGGCCGTTATGGGATCACCATCCATAAAGGTATAGGCAAATACCTCAAAGAAAGTAGAATCCACAAAGACCGTTTCGTCCTGCATAAAGGTCTCTTCTCCCACCTTAATCGCCTGTGCCCCTCCCCTAGTGGTCAAACGTGTAGCAGCTTCAATATCATTGAAAGCCAAAACATTGTCTCTCAAAATCTCCTGACTCACCGCAAAAGCGCCCATGTTCATGAAGCCAGTTCCTATCCGATATACCTGGTCGCCGTTAGGAAAATGCTTATCATAGCTCCACTCTTGCTGTACATAACGCAACATGATGAAACTACAGGCAATACCCAGAGATAATCCCAATAGGTTTATCGTTGTAAAGATAGGTCGTCTTTTGGCATTGCGAATGATGGTCTTTATTAGTGTTTTAAGCATACTAGTATGTTTTCTGATTGCGTGGGAATTATTCAGATCGCAAGATTTTGGATGGATTCATCTGAACGACACCAATCATTTTCAATAAGATGGTTAGCATAACCAAAAAGAGAACTCCGGCTCCGGCTAGTCCTAGTACCCAAGCTTCCACGCCAACATGCACAGCAAAAATGCTGTCCAGCAAACCTTTTACAATAAAATAGCCACCGGCTGCTCCTACCACTACCCCTAAGAAGGAGATCAGGAAATAACGGAAGTTCAAAAGAACGGTAATATTCTTCAAGCTCGCCCCCACTACCCTTCTGATGGCAATTTCCTTCATTCGTCGAACGATATTCAAAGAAATCAAGGCAAAAAGCCCTACTGCAGTCAGGATCACCGTAATGGCAGCAAAGAACATGAATAGCCATTTTACATTATCCGTAATTAGCGCTTCCTCGGCCAGGACCTGGTCCTGGAAAAATCCTTCGTATGGGCGATAAGGGAATAAGGCATTCCATTCATCCAGTAGGTACTGGTTGATCGCAATCAACTTTTCGGAAGGTGCGGTAAGAGCCAGCAAATGGTATTCCTCCTTTGGAATCATTTGAATAACAATGGGCTCAATAGGGTTGAAAAAATCACCCTGGTAAAAATCTTCTACCACTCCTACCACTTCGTAGTAATTACTATCGATCAATAATTGTTGATTCAGTGGGTCTTCCCAACCTAAATTGCTCACTAATCTTTCATTAACCATGATGGATCGCTCAAGATCACTCCCCCTTTGCTCATCCAGAAATCGGCCTTCCTTCAGACGTACCTCCATCAGGTCAAGATAGCCTTCACCCGCGCCCAAATAATGTACCTCTATATCTTGATCGCGCCACTTGGCCTCTCTGGTTCGGTAAATACTCCCAACCTGATCACTTGCCCCAGCTATCTCAATTACATCTGGATGTTGCGCTGCCTTTTCCTTCAAAATCTCATAGGATTGTCCATCTAAAACCGGCACCGCCATTACGCCTTCCCGCAAATACCCCATATCAGCGGTTTTCTGAAAACTCGCATTTCTGGCAAAGACAAATCCGCCAGCTAAGGCCATAATAGCAATCATTACCTGCGCCCCTAACATAAATCGAGAGAATAGGTTATTCCCACTGAATTGGACTTTACCTCTAAAGATCTTTGTCACCTCAAAGCCACTGATATAAAAAGCTGGATAAGCACCGGCCAATAAAGTAGCGCCAAGCAAGCTAACTACTAAAAAGGTCAGCAGGGCGGGATTATTGAAGTAGCTGATTTCTAGCTGTAGGAAATCCCACATCGCATTGTACTGAGGTAGCAGCAGCTGTACAAAGAATAGGCTAAGTACAAAAGCAAGTAGGCAAATCCCAAAACTCTCCCCTAATAGTTGCCAAACCAACTGCTTCCTTGAACTACCCATTACCTTTCGAACGCCCATTTCCTTCAATCTTCTATTGGAAAGGGCAACCGTGGTATTGGTCAAGTTTAGACAGGCGGCGAGCAAGAGCAGAAAAGCCAGTAGACTAGGGCCCCAGACTGCAGAAGGTGGCGTACTTTCTCCCAAGTAATTGGCCCGCTTGTGTAAGGCGGTATGCGCAATATCTGAGAGGGGATCCAATAAAAAAGCACTGATCTGCCAGTCCTCTCGATTACTATTCTGTATCGGGACAAACTGTGCTAACTGTTTTTCCACTCGTTCTTTTGCGCGGGGATCTTTCAGTTGAAAAAAGGTCACATCAGCAAAACGTGCCCAATCTTGGTGATTAATCGGTGCGCCTCGGTACATGATATGATCCGAATGAGCAATCATATCAAAATGAATGCTAGAATTAAACGGATAATCCCCCACCAAAGCAATTACCTTCATGGGTTTCTGATAATCCTCCCCGGTAAACATTTCAATCGTTTTACCAATGGGATCTTCTTCCCCAAAATACTTCTTGGCTATTTTTTCGGTGAGAATAATCGATTCTGGTTTACCAATATCCTGTACGCTACCGTTGGTAATAGGAAAATCGAAAAGGTTGAAAAAACCCTCATCCACAAAGTGAATCACTTCATTATAAACGGTTCCCTTGCTCTTCACATTGGAGCGAAGAGTGTACAAGCGAACAGCCTCTTCGATTTCGGGAATTTTTTCAGCAGCTGCTTCAGCTAAAGGCAAGGGTGTAATCCCATAGACCAGGTCATTACTGGCCTTCCGGCTATCGAGCTTAAAGACGGAATCCTTTTTTGAATGGAAGGCATCGAAATCTCGATCAAATTGGTAGTTGACGTAGGCAATAATACAGCAGGCAAGGGCTATCCCCATACCTAGTACATTCACTAATACATAGAAAGCATTCTTTCGCACATTGCGAAGTACAATGCGTAAATAATTTTGTAGCATAAGTCGGAGTTATGGTTGGGCATCTCATATTGGATACCCTATTTATATAGCCCTGTGATAGTCAGGGCTCAAACAGGTATTATTCGTGTCGCAAGCTTTCAATTGGGTTAGCCAAAGCCGTCTTGATGGCTTGATAGCAAACCGTCAATATAGCAATGATCATAGCCAGCCCCATTGCGATCAGGAATGGGTAAGGCGTGATTTCAATTGGAAAAGCGAAGTCTTCTAGCCATTTGCTAATCAGCCAATACCCCAAGGGTAAGGCCAAGACTGATGCCCAGAAAACCCAACGCGTAAAGTCTTTAACCAACATAATTACAATGCCATTGACCGTGGCTCCTACCACCTTTCGAATGCCAATCTCCTTGGTACGACGAGTGGTGGAATGTGTAGCTAAACCAAATAAGCCTAGCACCCCGATAAAAATGGTCAACAAAGTAGCATACAGCATGGTATCCCCAAATCGTTCTTGTTCTGCATATTGTGCAGCAAAGTCTTCATCTAAAAAGGAGTAGCGGAAGGGGTGGTCTGGTTCTACTGACCCCCAAAGCTTCTCTACAGCCTTCAAAGTACCTTCTAAATTTTCGGTAGAGACCTTAATGCTAGTGACCCGATGATTGGGTTGATACATCATGATCATTGGGCCAATACTGCGATCTAATCCACGAAAATGGAAGTCCTTGACCACACCCACTATCCGAGAATAGCCTTCATCTGATGAATAGGTAAAACGCAACTGCGCTTCAAAAGGATTTTCGAGATTAGTATGTCGCAAAAAAGCTTCATTGACAACAAAAGCATTTACTGTATCGCTAGGGATATCTCGAGAGAAGAAACGACCATCCACCATTGTCAGGTCCAAGGTTTCTGCATAATCGGCATCCACCCAAGAAATATATGCATCCGAGGCATCCTCTCCATTTACCATCACCCCCCAATCGGGCAAGGGCTGACCTGGCACACCAAAAGATGTCGATAACTGGCTGACACCAGGTACGCGGCGGAATTCTTCTTTTAAGGCTTCTACTTTTCGGAAAGAAGTAGATAAGTTCATGGGTACCACGACCACTTGCTCCGAAGAGAAACCGAGGTCTTTATTCATCATGAAGTTGACCTGCCGAAAAACAAACAGCATCACTACAATCAACACCACGGACACGCCGAATTGCACCATGACCAAAGCTCTTCTAAAGAAGTTCCCTTTAGCCCCTCGATCTAATGCTCGCTTCAAGATGAGTCCTGGTTTAAAGGCGGATATGATCAAGGCCGGGACAATCCCAGCTAAGGTTCCCACTAGCAAGGCTAATCCAGCCATGTAAAGTATCCAACTCTGGATACCATCATTTAGAAAATGAAGACTGCGATCGGTAATAGAATTGAAGAAAGGCAAAAACAGTTCTGCTAGAGCTAAAGCCAGAACAAAGGCCACCACTGTTTGTAATAAAGCCTCTACCATAAACTGGCTGATCAGTTGGCCTCGCGCAGCTCCAGAGACTTTACGCACTCCAATTTCCATCGCCCTTTGCGCAGAACTCGCGGTGGTAAGGTTGATGTAATTTATACAGGCTACCACTAACATTATTAGGCCAATCATGCCAAAAATGTACAGATACTTGATGTTTCCGCCTTGGCGATCAAACCACGCATTGGCTATCGGGTGCAGATGAATGTCATGCATTTTCTGCAATCGCCAGTTGGGGTAGTTGGTAGCTTCCGGGGAGCGGCCACTTTCGCGGTTGGCTTGCTCTAGGAAAGGGGTGACCAAAGCCGTAATCTTGGATTCCAGTTCTTCAATCGAAGCATCGGGTCTTACCTTTACGTAGGTGGAACGGTTATTATTTACCCAACGCGTGGAGGCACTACTATATGGAATGTAAACCTCATAATTCAGTTGTGTATTCCCCGCCAACGGGGTCAAAACTCCTGACACAATATAGTCATCCTCCGCATTGAGTCTTATCGTTTCCCCGATTGGGTCTTCCGTTCCGAAGAACTGTTCGGCCAGGCGTTCAGCAATAACGATACTCTGACTAACCTTCAAGACCTGTCCGCTCTCTCCTTGAGATAAAGCAAGGGGAATAACCTCAAAGAAAGTGCTATCAACAATAGCGATCTGGTCGATATAGGCCTTTTCTTCTCCATTCTGTAATAGTACATCTGAAGAAACCGATAAGCCAGTCGCCTGAAGTACCTCTGGCAACTCTTCCTTGACAGTATGCGCCAGCGGACCAGGAGTCCAAACCGTCTCATTGCCTCCTTCCCAGCTCCTATATGCTCGATATACCTGATCGCTTTCAGGAATCCACTTATCATAGCTCTGTTCATGCTGGATGTACAGGAAGATGAGAATTGCCACGGCAAAACCGACGGAGAGCCCGAGGATATTGATTAGTGAATTTAGCTTGTGCTTTAGTAGGTTTCTACTAGCAGACCTTAGGTAGCTTTTAAACATGTCGGGTGTTTTTTATTCTTAAAAGCAAGCGATAACTATTTCCCGCTTAGGTTTTCTATTCTTGTCTGAGACTCTCAACGGGATTAGCAGTCGCTGCTCGAAAACTATGAAAGCTTACCGTCAGGATAGCAATGCCAATGCCCACTAGTCCCACCAATGCGAATTGCCACCATTCTATATCAATGGGATAAGCGTACCCCTCTAGCCAGCGGCGACTTGCATACCAAGCAATCGGGGAAGCAATCAGTAGAGCGATAACCACTAACCAGAGGAAGCTCTTGGTTAGAATGGCCATCAATTGCATGACGGTGGCCCCCAGTATTTTTCGAATTCCGATTTCCTTTGTACGCTGCGTCGTGGTGAAGGATATTAGACCAAAAAGGCCCAAACAGCAAATGAAAATGGCGATATAAGTAGCAGCATTCACCAATTGCGCTGTTTCCTGCTCCCGCTTATAGAACTTGGCGACATCCTCATCCACGAACCGATAATTAAATGGTTCTTCTGGATATAAGGCTTTCCACTGGTTCTCAATCTTAGCTAAGACGGCCGAAAAGTCCTCCACATCCTCTCCCTTAGTCCGGAGTTTCATACTGATGGTATTTCCTTCCTGGGCTCCTAAAGCGGTAGGATGAATGGGTTCATACAGTGGTTGTATATGGAAGTCCGCTACCACCCCCACGATTGGGGCTTTCTTGGGGCCAATTTCTATCGTTTGTCCTAGGACTGCATTCGGATCCTCGAACCCTAATTCTCGAAGGTAGGTCTCATTGATGAGTACCTCTCTTAGCGTATCGCTTTGTCTAAAATTACGCCCCGCTACCAATTCAATAGCAAAAAGATGGATAAAGGCAGTATCCCCAAATTTGCGATGGACATTGTGCGTCACCTCCTCCCCCTCTTTCATGAACTTCATTACGCTAGTGGAGTATCCTGCCTCGGCAGGGAGAGCACTATGATTACTAATGGCTTGAACCTCTGGTAATCGCTTTAGCTCCTCGAGTAGTACATGTTTCCGTTCGGTCGTGTCTCGCCACGGAGTATCCAGGTATACGATGGCATCCTGCTCAAAGCCCATATCTTTATTGAGCATATATTGGATCTGCTGCCCGATGGTAAGGGTTCCAAAAATCAAGACCTGAGCAATCACAAATTGAAAAACAACCAAGCCTTTTCTCAAATTAACACTGCCACCACTAGTTCCCGTGCGAATGACCTGATCTTTGAGTGCTCTAACCGGGCGAAAAGCAGAAAGAACAAAAGCTGGATAAGCTCCTGCCACGAGACATACTGCAATAGTTAGTATTCCCATGATGCCGAGACTTGTAGGATTCAGTGGGTTGAAAGTGAGGCCTTCTGGAATGAAGTTATCATAATACCCCAATGCCCATTGGGCCAGGCTAGCGGCGATAATCATAGATACAGTCGCAAGCAAAAAGGTAGAACTCAAGAATTGTAGGATCAACTCTTTCCTTGACCCGCCTAACACCTTTCTAACCCCCACTTCCTTAGCTCGTCGCAATGATTGAGCGGTTTCGAGGTTAATGAAATTAATGGCCGCAATCAATAATAGTAAGCCTGCTACCAAAGAAAGCAACCACAAGGTTTTCTTGTGGGCTACAGATCTACCGCCATCAAATATGCGAAGGTCAGCATTGAAGTGCAGGTCCGAAAGCGGTTGTAGTTTATAATCTGCAGCATAACCTACACCTTCATTTTGCGCCTGATAAGCCTCCTTGGCTCCCACTAGTAGAGACTCCACTTCAGCCTTCGTTTTAGCCCCATCTAGTTTAAGAAACAGTTGAGAGCTGCTATTCGTACTCCCCCAGTCATTCACTGCAATCTGTCGTTTTAGGGGTGAGTTCTCAATTGTACTGTAGGAGATAAAATCTTTGAAGTCAAAGTCGGTGGATTGCGGGGGGTGTTCAATTATTCCACTTACGGTCGCAAAGATCGAGTCTCTATATTGAATGGTACGCCCTAAGGCCAATTCTGCTTGCTCCAAACCAAAGTACAGCTGGGCTTTTTCCGGCGTAAGTACAACCTGGTTAGGGTTCCCCAAACTTTCTTCTGGCGAACCGGCTAGCCAACGATATTTCGAAAAAAGTCGAAAATAATCGGGACCAACCAATGCTAGCATCCGCTGCCGTTCTAATTCTAGTTTGCTCCCATCGGTAGAAAGAAGCGTTACAGGAGCACTGAAGGTATGAAAGGGAACAACCTCCTCAAGTCCGGTCACATTTTCCTTTACCCAAGGTCCTACCGCGGTAGCTACACCCCTATTTACGCCATCAAATACACCTGAAAAACTCGAGTAAACCCGATAGATTTGGTCTTTATCTTTCCAAAATTTATCAAAACTATTCTCGTAATTAATAATCAAGGAAATGACCAGACAAGCTGCAATGCCTACGGACAACCCTAGTACATTGATGGCAGTGTAGAGTTTATTTCTTTTGAAGTACCGAAGTGCAATCTTGAAATAGTTCTTTAGCATTTGATCAAATCTTAAATGGGTACCTGGAATTATTAACTACTCGTCTTTTAATGCTTTAACTGGGTTTGCCAAACCCGCTCTGATCGTGTGTATGCTCATGGTAAGGAAACCTATTAGCAAGGCCGCTGCTCCTGCCAAGCCGAACACCCACCATTGGACTTCGATGGAATAGGCGTAGTTTTCCAGCCATTGTCGCATGGCCAAGTTCGCAAGTGGTGCAGCAATCAGAATCGAAATGACCGATATAATGACAAAATCACGAGACATAATCTGTATGATATGTCCAAGGGAAGCGCCAAGCACTTTTCTAATTCCAATCTCCTTATTGCGTTGATTAACTACTAGCAACGCTACCCCAAATAAGCCGATACAAGACAAGAAAATGGCTATCCCGGAGGCCACCATGAAAATGTTGCCCAAGGTTTGTTCGCTACGATATAAGCGATTTGTATTTTCATCGAGGAAAGAAGCCTGGAAGGTCGCATTTGGATTGATTCGTTTCCAGGTGTCTTCCAATAAGGATAATCTAGCCCCTAAGTCGCCTCCTTCTACGCGCACGAAGAAATAGTTATAACCAAAGTCCCCATCCAAGCCTAGGCCCATGGTCATAGGTGCAATCGACTGATGCAGTGATTTGAAATGAAAATCCTTCACTACTCCAATCACTTCCAAGCCTTCTGGCGTGATTTCCAAAACTTTTCCAACATGAGGCCCTTCGCCCAATTGTTTCGCAAAGGTTTCATTGATCACAATAGCCTTAGCTGAATCAGTTGGGTGATCTTTGGAAAAGGAACGGCCTTCTAAAAGCGGAATCTCCAAGGTTTTAAAATAGTTATAATCAACTGGATTCCAATGGGTTTCCATCATTTTACCTTCCTGAGTAAACCCCATTTTAGACGTCATGGCAGAGTTATCTTTCCCCATGCCGATATTGTTATAGGAAGCAGTAATACTGAGGATGGTCGGTTCAGCGGCTAGCTCATTACGGAATCTATTGATCAGTTGTACACCATCCAAATCACCACTGATAGGTAAACTAATCACTTCCTCTCGATTGAAGCCTAGTGGTGAATCTTTGAGAAACTTGATCTGCTGGCCAATGATGAGCGTGCAGCTGATTAGTAGAACAGAGAAAGAAAACTGAAGTAGAATCAGTACATTTCTCAATCGCCCTGAGCGTTGCATTTTCGTAGAACCTTTGAGCACCTCCGCTGCCTGAAATCGCGACAAAGCCCAAGAAGGATAAAGTCCTCCAATGGTAATAGATAGCAATAAGACCAATCCTAGTCCAAGGTAAACATTAGGGTGGTCCAAGGAAATAGACTGGCGAAAAGAGGCATTAAACTCTGGCAGGATTATATCTGCCAATACCAATCCAATCACCAATGCCATGCTAATCACAATCAGGCCTTCTCCCCAAAACTGGGCCATTACTTGACGTTTGCTCGCACCCAACACTTTTCTCACCCCTACTTCTTTGGCTCTAGTCAAAGAACTACCCAAAGTCAGGTTGACAAAATTAAAGCAAGCTATACAGAGAATAAATAGTCCAATCACAAAAAGCCCAATGGGAAAGGCTCTCCTCATACTAGATCCGCTCAATAGGGTATCAAAATGAATATCACTCAAAGGCTGAAGTCGCAATCGCAGGTATTCTCCATCTGCATCTGCTATCCCTCCGTCATTCTTTATGAGTTCAGCCGACTCTCCCATATATTTTTGGATAATCTCTGGTGCTCTATTTTCGAACTGCGCCTGGCTTAATTTTGCTGGAAGTTGAACATATACATCATGTGTGAAATTGTCCCAGTCGTCTTTGTCTGCCAAGTATTCCGGATCATTCTCAAACCGCATAATCAAGCCTAATTCCAAAGAAGAGTTTTCCGGCGTATCTTCAATCACCCCTCGAACCTCTACACTCATCCGCTTTCCTGCATCGACTACTGTCAACATTTGCCCAATTGGATCTTCATCCTTGAAGATCCGCTTCACGGATCGCTCTGGCAAAACAACTCCATTGAGATCTTGCAAGGCGGTCTCTGGATCTCCTTTGATGAATTTAAAAGAGAACATTTGAAAGAAACCAGCATCAGCATAACGAATAGATTCTCCTGAAATGTTGTCGCCAAAATAAACGACTCCACCAGAGTTTTTCCAACGGCTTGCATGTTCCATTTCGGGAAAGGCTTCCAAGATGGCAGGTTGCAAAGGCACTTGCATATTGGACTGGCGCTCTACCCCAGTACTCAGATTCTCTTCCATGTAGACACGATAGAGTTGATCTTCATTTTCATGAAAACGATCGTAACTAAATTCGTGAAGCGTGGTCAGAAATAGTAATAGACTAGCCGCAATGGCAATGCCTAAACCCAATAAATTAATACCTGAGAATAGTTTTCTTTTCCAAAGGTTCCGAAACGCGATCTTGAGGTAATTGGTTAACATGTTTGCTATTTAAAAAGGTAATTGTCTTCTTTCTATTTTGGTTCTCTGACAATTTTTGTGTTTTTGAGTCACCCTTTTAGCTAAAAGTCTTGCTTCCGTTGGGCGCAATTCTTCTAACTAAAACGCTGCCCACAAAAATTGTCGGAGAAGGTCAATTTTTTGATCTTATTCTGTTCTTAAAGCATGAACGGGGCTATTCCTAGCCGCCTGCCAACTCTGATTTCCTATGGTTAACAAAACGATCAGCGCCATCAGGCCGCCTGCGCCCAAGAACATCCACCAACTGAGATGGATATGATAGGCAAAGTTCTGTAGCCATACTTTTGCGATGTACCAAACTAAAGGAGTTGCAAGCATTAGAGAAATTGCAACTAGTTTTAGGAAACGCCCAGATAGCATTCCAACAATTCTGGCTACAGATGCCCCCAAAACTTTGCGAATACCGATTTCTTTGCGTCTTCTGGCAATAGCAAAAGCAGATAGCCCGTATAAGCCCAAACAGGCTATGATAATCGCTATTAATGAGAACAAACTAATGACTCTCAGCATCTGCTGCTCAGCAGAATATTGACGAGCAAAGAATTCATCCATGAAATAATATTCAAAGGGAAATCTAGCTTCAAACCGCTCCCATACCTGCTTCAGTTGCGGTAATAAAGTGGCGATCTGTTGAGGTTCAAAACGGACTGAGATATTAGATTTTCGACTATCCAGATGCATCACTAATGGACTGACTGCTTGATGCAATGAGGAAAAATTGAAGTCTTGTACTACGCCAACTATCGGCGTTGGCGTTGCTCCTTCGTTAAATCGAATCGATTCCTCTAACGGGTTTTCCCACCCCATCTGTTCGACAAAAGCCTCATTAACAATAATTGCTCCGGGATCTAGGTCAGCGGAACGCCCAAGAAAACGTCCCGACACCATTTCCATGCCATAGGTCTTAAGATAATTGCTATCCACTCGAAACAATTGGACAGGCAACTCTTCTGTGCTGCCCTTGTCTGGGAGAACGGTTGTTCCAAAGGTTCCCTCCTTTACACTAGCTTGACAAATCGAAACAGAGGCAACACCAGGCAAGGCCTCTAGGGCATTTCTAAATGCTGTAGCACTGCTGTCAATACCTGGCGGCGTATGCATTACCATGACCTCTTCCTTATCAAATCCAAGGTCACTGTTCACCAAAAACCTAAACTGTTGTTGCAACATTATTGTCCCCATGATCAAACTCACCCCGACAGTCAGCTGTAGAGTAGTTAAGATCTGGCGAGGCCATTCTCCTTGTGGAGAGAAGGAAGTAATTTTTTGAAAAATACGGATCGGCTTAAACCTAGATAAAAGCCAGCCCGGAAACAATCCTGCAACTAGGCTAGTGGCTCCCAAAACTATCAGCAGGAAAGTTAAGGTAGTTGGGCTAAGCAATGCTTCTTCGGGAATATCTTTATTAAACCAGCTATTTAAACGAGGTAACAACATGGGAGAAAGAGCAGCCGCTACTATCGTAGCTAAACTTACCATTCCGAAGGTCTCGGTCAAGAATTGAGTCAACAACTGTTTCTGGGCTGCCCCAAGAACCTTCTTCACGCCCACCTCCTTAGCCCTCTGCAAAGACCGAGCAGTGGTCATATTGATATAGTTGAAACAAGCAATTAGCAAGATGAGCAGTGCTATCCAAGAGAAAATTCTAAGAAAAGAAGCACTTCCTAGTTTATCAAATCGCAAAAATCGAATATCGTAGGAATTAAGATAGATATCCCCAAATGCTTGCAAATGGAAACTATATCTATCGGTTCGATTAGGCATATATTGTGCCGTAAAATCTGACATTTTATCATTAACGGCTTGTTCTTGCTGAGCTTCTCTTAACAACACGTACGTATACACTGTCTGCCCCAGCCAATTGTTCATAAAACTAAAATTGAGCACATTAGAAGCAGGCTGCGTAGAAGCCCAGGAGACTAAAGCGTCATATTGGATATGAGATTGCCGAGGAGCGTCGGTGATAACACCAGATACCGTAAAATGCTGATCATTCAACCCCTTCACTACTTTTCCAATGGGGTCTCTATCCCCGAAGAGCCTTTTAGCTAAAGTCTGGCTAATGACCATCTGACCAGGAGCCGAAAGGACTTGATTTGGGCCTGCACCCGCTAACAATTCGAAATCGAATAAGTAGAAAAAATTACTATCAGCGAAAACCCAATTCTCAATACGGTGATGCTGGTCTTCATAGGAAAGCAAAACTTCGTCAAACCAGGGTGCGATTTTAGCAGCAGCTTCAACTTCAGGAAAGTCTTGATCCATAGTAGCGGCCATTAAGCCTGGAGTTTCAGCTACTTTGAAACGTTCGCCACCGGGATCTTGCACCCATTTATTGACTCTATATATTCGATCTTTTTTATCATGCTGAGCATCAAATGCTCTTTCATCATCGATGAACACAAAGGCTAACAAAACTGCAGACAAGCCCAATCCCAATCCTCCAATAGTTAAGGTACTGTGTAGACGCTGTCGGCTAATCACCCTAAAAAAGAGTCGCAAGTTGTGTTTTAGCATGATGAATGAATTTTGAAAAACATGAACTAAAGAGAAAAAATCTTTAGTCTCACTCAGACCGTAGAGCTTTAACCGGATTCGCCCAAGAGGCCTTTAAACTCTGTGTTCCTACGGTAACCACGGCAATCAAAATAGTAGAGACGACAGGAATCGCAAACATCCACCACTGCAAGTCGATGCCATAGGCGAATTTCAGTAGCCAGTTATTCAGGAGATACCAGGCAATAGGCACACCTAAGAGCAAGCCTGTTCCCACCAAAATCAAAAAGTCTCTGGATAATAGACCGACAATGTGCTTGGTAGAAGCTCCAATAACCTTACGTATCCCAATCTCTTTCGTTTTCTGCTCAGCTAGGAATGTAGATAACCCGAGCAAACCAAGGCAGGCGATCAGGATCGAGATAAAGGCAAAGTATTTAGCTAAGGTTCCGGTCAACATTTCGCCCTTGTAGCGTTCCTCATATTCTTCATCCAAAAACTGATAATCTAGTGGCGTATTGGGCAATACTTTGCCATAAGTCTCTTGAAGGGCCGTAATAGCGGATTCCGTTTGCCCGGCTTCCGTCCGGAAAAACATCCAGGAGCCCATATCGTGATCCAGGATCAAGGCCAGAGGTTCAATAGGTTCATACAAAGATCCTACATGGAAATCTTTAACGACTCCAATGATCGTTACGGGTTGCCCCCAGAAGCTAATTCGCTTCCCAACAGGATCTTCTAAGCCCATCACCTCAATGGCCTTTTGATTGAGGACCAAGTTACTAGTGTCTATCCCCATTCCTCGCTCATAGAAGCGGCCATCTGCCATAGAGATGTCGAAGCCCTCTAAAAAGTTTTCCTCCACCCATAGCATTTTAAATTCAAGGTTGCGCTGCTCTTGTCGTTTTCCATCCCACTCCACACCTGTTGTTGACGCACCTACCTCTGTCGGATTATGACTCACCGCTGTAATACTCTGAATAGCGGGATACTTTTCAAGTTCTTCTTTGATTATTTGATAGTTTTCTGCGGCTTTATCTTCCATCGAAATAAAGAAGACGTGTTCTTTTTCTAACCCCAGGTTCTTATGTTTAATGTAGGAAATTTGTTGCTGGATGACCATCGCACCTGCAATGAGAATCAAGGCCAAGACAAATTGCGTAATCACCAATAACTTTCGCATATTCATAAACTGGAAAGAACTGAGCAACTTCCCCTTCAGCACATGAATGGGCTTAAAGGCGGATAGGACAAAGGCAGGATATAGTCCTGATAAGAAAGCCGTTACTCCCACCACTGTGGCCATGGTGACCCAAAACTGTAACGACCAATACTCAAAATATAAAGATTTATCCACCAGGCTCCGGACAGCAGGAAGACAGAGTTCTGCTATTAGGATGGCTACCCCGACGGCAATACTTGTAATAACGATTGATTCAAATAGGAACTGTTGAATCAAGGAAGATCGGTGTGCGCCAACGGCTTTTCTCACCCCTACCTCACGCGCACGTTTTGAAGCACGTGCCGTGGCCAAGTTAACAAAGTTGATACAGGCGATAATTAATAATAAAAGAGCCGCTATCGAAAAAAGTCGAACATACTCAATTCGGCCGGCTGTAGCCTCTGCCTGGTCATTGAATTGACTATATAAATAGTGATCTCCATAGGTTTGGAGCATAACGTATTCACCTTCTTCAAATACTTCGCTTTTGCGATATAGCGCATCTATTTTTTCTCTAGCTAAGGCAGCTGAGGCATCCTCTCGCAATAGGATTATACCTCCCATTCCCTTATTACCCCAGTCTTTCAGCCAATCATTATTTTTGATTCGATGCAATACATTCATTACAAAGTCAAACTGTAGTGAAGATTGCTTAGGCACGTCTGCAAAGATGGCTTCTACCACAAAATCGTCTTTATCATTGACTCGGATCGTCTCCCCTAGTGCTTCTTTATCCCAATCTCGACCAAAAAAGCGTTTAGCCATACTTTGAGAAATTGCGATTCCGTTGAGCGCCTGGTCTATTTGATCTATTTCTCCTTGTACAACAGGAAAGCTAAATGTCTTAAAGAGGCTGCTATTAGAATACATGCCGATTTCCTTGTAAGACAATTTTTCCCTAGTAACTAATTGCTCAGAAGGATATCCAAAATACATCACTTCTTCCACCTCGGGCACTTCCGTTTCAATCTGTTGTAGAAATGGATAGGCAACATTTCCATTTGCAATGTTCTTGCCTCCCTCTTGTGGATACACCATGAAGATCCGCTGGATAGCTTCGCCCTTATCATGGAAGCGATCTACGCTTAGCTCATCTTTCACCCACAGTAGCATCAGAAGTGCCACCGCCAAGCTCACTGCCAAACCAAAAATATTAATACCAGAATAGGTCTTATTCTTCCAACTATTTCGAAGAGCGATCAGTAGATAATTCTTTAGCATGGTCATTGAGCTTTTAAATAAAAGGGAAAAGAGTTATTCATAGCGCAAGGCTTCCACAGGGTTGACACGAGCTGCCTTGAGTGCTTGGGAACTTACCGTAATCAAAGTAACAAGAAGAGCAAGTACCCCAGGTAGTGCAAACATCCACCATTGCAAATCAATACGGTAGGCAAAATCTGCCAGCCAAGCATCCGCTGCCCACCAAGCCAAAGGAATGGCCAGGACTAAGGACCATAGTACTAAACGAATAAACTCCTGGGCAATCAAACCGATGAGGTTTGAGATGCTGGCCCCTAGGACTTTCCTTACTCCAATTTCCTTGGTCTTGCGTTGAGCCGTGTAGGCGGCCAAACCGAATACGCCCATGCAGGCGATGAAAATGGCGAAGATGGCAGCAAGGGAGAACAGTTGGCTACGTTGTCGATCAGTTTCATAAAATAGTGCCAATTGGTCATCTAAGAAATGATATTCAAAGATATGACTGGGATCTACGGCCTGAAGAACCTCCGTCATTTGCGCGATAGTTTCTTCCGCATTTCGCATATCAATCCTGGCGGTAAAATAGTCGATGGAATGCATCGGGTTATTTCGATAAGCTAAGACGAGTGGCTCGATTTCATCATGCAGGGATTGAAAATTGAAGTCTTTAACAATGCCCTTGATCACTCCATTGAAAGGCTGAGCCAAGTTACGCGTTTGGCTATTGAAAGATAAACCAGGAATCTGTACGGCTTGATCCTCAATTTTCGCAATTCCCAAAAGCTTAGCAGCAGCTTCATTAATGATTAGGCTAGTAGAATCCGCCTGGGGATCTCCAAGGAAGTTCTGCCCTTGGAGCATTTCTATTTCAAAGGTTTGTAAAAAGTCTTCATCTACGCCCATCAAATAGGCCTCTGGGCTTTCCTCAGCTGCAACACCTGGTCTTTGAACCATTACCTGAGGAATTACTTTCCACTCGCCTGGCACCCTGGAGGATACGCTTACCGAACTCACTCCTGGCAATTCATCATAGGATTGCTTGATGCGATCAAATCCACTCCGAACTCGAAAGCTATTGATATCGGCAACGAGTAATTGTTTCTCCGAAAATCCCAGATCCTTTGACCGAATAAAGTTCAATTGTAGCAAAGCTACCAAGGTTCCAATAATCATAATGCTGGAAACCATATATTGAAAAACAACCAAGGCTTTTCTTAAATTAGGCTGCCCCTTGACAGAAGTATCCCTGCCTTTAAGAATGCGGACGGGATTGTATCTAGATAAATACAAAGCGGGGTATCCGCCAGCCAAAAGGCTCACGAGAATCAGCAATCCCAATAACAAAACGATAAGCAATGGATTGCTACCAAGGTTTAATTGAATTTCTTTTTGGGTGAAGGTGTTGAAACGAGGAAGGACGAGGTACACCAGATTCAAAGCGATAGTAAAAGAGATTAAACATAAGACCAAACTCTCCGTAAAGAAGCGCTTTACCAAGTGTATTTTGGTAGCTCCAATCACTTTTCTCACGCCTACCTCTTTGCTGTAGCTAATTCCACGTGCCGTGGTCAGGTTAATGTAATTGATGCTGGCTATGAAAAGGATGAAAAGACCAACAATACCAAAAATGTAAATGTAAGATAGGCTTCCTTCTCCGGCATTACGATCGTTTTCATAGCCATCTGATTGAAAATGTATATCACTCAACGCTTGTAATTCAAAATTACTTTCTGGGGACTCTGGAGTCCGCTGATTTCGTACTCTTTCTGTAATCTTGCTAGCGAGTGCGCTTGGTTCTACATTTGGTTTCAGGAGTAGGTAGGTTGTCCAGAAATTCGAATTCCAGTCGGTCGTAGAAATCCGCTCCCAGTTACTGAATTGCTTGATAGTAGCAGCGGATACTAAAGTAGAAAACTGTAGATGAGAATTGCCAGGTATTGGTTCCAGCACACCAGTCACCCGTAAGTCGATTCCTCTATCTGTTTCTAATATTTGATCGATTGGTTCCTCGTCGCCAAATAGGTTTTGAGCTAAGGTATTGGTAAGTACTATTGTCCCCGGTTCTTGCAAGGCTGTAGCCGGGTTGCCTTTAACCAGCGGGAAATTGAAAACTTTTAGGAAGTCTTCCTCCGCCACTAGCATTTCTTCGTAAAAAGAACTTTGCTTGGCGTTGTTGACCAGCAGAACTCGTCCATAACCGTTGAGAAAAACCGCAGTTTCCACTTCAGGAAACTGCTCTTCAGCCTCCAAAGCTAGTTTCAGCGGTCCACTGGCGAAAGACTGTGGGCGATCTGTATTCATTCCTTTGTGCTCAATGACTCTGGCAATTCGATCAGCTTTTTCATGAAAAGAATCGAAAGTCAACTCATCTAAAAGGAATAAACCAATCAAAATTACAACGGTCAGCCCCAAGCTAAGGCCAAGCATATTGATCATGCTATACAATCTATTGCGAACCAAACTTCTAAGCGCTATACGGATATTTTCTAATTGCATCGGATGATTGTTTTAGGCAAAAAGACAGCAGCCCACCCAAGGCGGTGCCTAGGCAGGTTAGTAGAATTAAAAGGGGTCCCATTAATTGGGGAAGAAAGGATGATTTACTACTACGATATAGCTATTGGATTGCATTCACCAAAGCCCTGACGAGGCTTTGGCAAACGCAAAAAGAAGTTCTCAGGTCACGCAAGTCTTGCGACCTTACAGCATAGGCTTGCTGAGCATATTTTCTGTGACGACTTGGCCGTCTAGCATGCGAATGATACGGGTACCGAATTCTGCACAGTATTGGGAGTGAGTCACCATGATGATAGTAGCACCCTCATTATTCAGGTGTACTAAGGTCTTCATCACATCACTACCATTGGCACTATCCAAGTTACCCGTAGGCTCATCCGCAAGGATCAACTTAGGGTTATTGATGATCGCACGAGCTACAGCTACACGCTGCTGCTGACCACCAGATAGTTGCTGTGGGAAGTGATTCCGACGGTGCATCATATTCATTTTCTCCAACACCTCTTCTACACGTGCTTTTCGATCTTTAGATCCTACTTTCGTGTAGATCAATGGCAATTCGACATTTTCGAATACTGTCAATTCGTCAATCAAGTTAAAGCTCTGGAAAATGAATCCAATATTATTCTTACGCAGTTTGGATCGCTGTCTTTCCGTATATTTAGATACTTCCTCGTCTAGGAAGAAGTACTCTCCTCCATTGGGATTATCAATGAGGCCCAAGATATTGAGCAGCGTGGATTTACCGCAACCGGAAGGTCCCATGATAGAGACGAATTCTCCTTCCTTAATTTCGATGTCCACTTCGTTCAGAGCGGTAGTTTCTACCTCCTCTGTTTGGTAAACTTTGAACAGTTTGTTGGTTCTAATCATGACTTGCTTGTTTTACGATAAGCTTGGTAAAGCATTTGAAGAAGAGGAACCATAAGTCTTCGAACTTGATCCCCTTGCTATTGAAAATCGGATGATTATTTGCCTGATCTTTTAGACACCAATGTCAACCCCTCTCGGTTGATATTCTTACTAGCAGGATCACCAGCGTAGCCCAGCTTAGCCATGCCTTCCACTCTAGCGGTCAATGCTTTATTGGCATGCACGTAAGCGGAGGCCATTCCTTCGATCGAGACGTTTGTATTGGCAGCGAGGAGTTGACTAGCCTTCACCTTGCCAAAACCCTCTATATCCAGATCAAAATCTTCGGTTTCTCCGAAAAGTCCCAGCCTAAAATAGCCTTCTACATCCACTGTGCAGGACTTAGCTATTACTTCCATTTCGCCTTTGAGGTAGCCTTCTACATCTAAGTCAAAATGGTCCGTTTTGATCGTTGATCGACTCTCTACTACCAATTTCCCTTCTACATCGATATCAGATAGTTCAGTGTAAACCAGGTATACTTTTATCCTGGGGTGGTCTTTCCATTCTTTCTCGCGTTCGGTGTTGTAAATCAGCTTGAGCTGTTCATTTTCAACACTGATTTCCACTTTTTCTAATTTTTGCGGATCCTTGGCTGCAATACGAATGGAGGCTTCCGTTCCCTGTTCAAGGATGACATCCCAGTTTCCTTTCATCAGTACGCGCGAAAAAGGTTCCAGGGAACGAAATTCTCCTTCTTGAGCCGCAACTCCATTGGACCAAAAGCCCAACAGGAGCGCAACAATTATGTGGATTAGTATGATTCTCATATGTTAGATTGTTTGATGGTGAAGAATTTATTGGTCACTTGCTATGACGACTTCATTTTGCATTTAGTTGCAAACGGAGCATCATTTCAAAACCAATTCATCCTTATCCCCAAAGTTCTCGTAACTAGATACAATTACGATATCACCATCATTGAGGCCTTCTAAAACCTCATAGTAGTTGGGATTCTGGCGGCCAACGCGAATATCTCTCTTACGAGCTACTCCACCATTGCCATCGAGTACATATACCCAATTGCCACCTGTTGTTTGATAAAAACCCCCTTTTGCCAGCAAGGTTGCTTGTGTTTCGTCACTTAGGGAAAGTTTTAGTGAAATACTTTGTCCTCGCTTGATATTTCCTGGCTGTTCTCCTTCAAAAAGCATGTCCACTTCAAAAGTTCCGTTGGTTACCTCCGGATAGATCTTATTCACGGTCAAGGTGAAAGTCCTTCCATCCATTACGAAGCTACCTTTTTGGTTGGGGAATATGCGGGAGATATAGTATTCATCGATTTGTGCTCTAATCTTAAAGTTGTCTAAAAGATCAATCTGTGCGATACGTTCTCCTCTATTGATTAACTGGCCGAGTTCCGAGTCTAGGGAAGATACTTGGCCAGAAATAGGGGCACGAATCGTCAAGTTATCCAAGCTGCTCTTAGCAAAATCCAAGTTACGCTTCATCAGATCCAAAGTAGTTGTCATCTGATTTTGCTGCATAATCTGGAACATGGAATCCTTCTCAATGGTCTTTTTGAGCAATTTCGCTCTGCGAACTAAATGCTCATATTCATCCTGTGTCTCTTCGTAATCTACTTGAGAAATGACGCTGTCCTGATACAACTTGGCATTTCGGGCGGTACGTTTCTCAAATAGGTCAATTCTGTACTGAATGTCTAGAGCCAGTTCTTTCAGATTAAGGCTCTGTTGATCCATTAGGATACTAGTTTGGCGGATGTCATTGATCTGATTAACGACTTGTGCTTCTTGATTAAGGACGTTAAGCTGAAGATCAAGGTTGGACAATCGCATAATCTCTTGCCCTTTTTCCACCATAGTACCGTTTTCGAGCATTACTTCCTCAACACGACCGCTTTCGATTGCATCCAGGTAAACAGTCTTGATTGGCTCTACCACACCGAACAAAGTGATGTATTCCTTAAATACACCGTGGTTGATGGTGTCGGTCAGCAATCGTTCTTGCTCGACATTCAAGCGAGAGGTGCCTGCGTCCCGGTAGATGGCGGTAAACAGGAAGACTGCAGCCGCCAAGCCGAGCACGTAGAGCCCTATCCTTTGAATGCTCCATCGTTTTTTTTCAATTTTCTTGTCCATTGCAACGATTGTAGTGGTTTCTTAAATTTTAAATAGTCGGGTGATTTCTGAAGATTGTCCTAACAGTCGGGTTTTAAGTTGTATAAAAATGGACAATTCTTCTCTCGTTCACCTATTACGGCAACCAGCGTGCCATTTTTCATAAACAACTACCAATCAGCGTTTTACAAATTCAAAAAGTGCTTTCTGTCCGATTCCATCGTTCACTAATGAACAGAAAGTGTCCGAAAACGAACAGAATTGTGGCAACTTTTTGTCCCAAAGTGTATCTTTATAGCAATGGATAACAAAAAGTCTACACAAAGAGCGGGTTACTCTGGCACGCCTCTAGCCAAAAAACTTGGAATTAAGCCTGGATTTGCCATCAAACTAGTGCAAACGCCAGATCACTACTTCGATCTTTTTGAGGAATGGCCAGCAGAGGTTTCCATTCTGGAAGATGACAGCCCTGAAAAAGACTTCATCCATTTCTTCACCCGAGAAAGAGCAGAACTGGATCAACTCCTTCCGCTGCTAAGACAAGAAATAAAGGCCAATGGAATGATTTGGGTTTCGTGGCCTAAGAAAGCCTCTAAGGTTCCTACTGATATCACCGAAGATGTAATTCGCAATGCCGCATTTGCTAATAAACTGGTGGATGTTAAGGTTTGTGCAGTAGATAAAGTATGGTCTGGCTTGAAACTTATGATTCGCAAGAAAGACCGCGGAAAGTAAGCTGATAGTCGTAAGAGTGTTTTCTCCCTAAAAAAACCTATCCCGTTTAATGTTTAATGTTTAATGTTTAATGTTTAATGTTTAATGTTTAATGTTTAATGTTTAATGTTTAATGAAATCTAAGCGATAAAAAGCACAAGCATTATTTAACCCACACAAAATCGCACAACTACTACGGCTTAGATATTGAACATTGATCAACACCCGTTATCAATTTTTTATTTATTAGAGGCACTACCCAAAAGAACTGCTAAACCGACGAGGTTAACCGAAAAAAACATGGAGAAAAAAAAGGCAAGAATTCTGATTGTCGATGATGAAGAGGACATCCTTTTAAGTCTGAAGTTTTTTCTTTCTCAGCATTTTACTGAGGTAATTACAGAGAACAATCCTTTTCAATTACCCCGTCATCTGCGCAATGGAGAATATGACTTGATCATGCTGGATATGAACTTTCGAAGAGGAGACACCTCCGGAAGAGACGGTATGATGTGGCTCGAAAAGACGATCGAACTCAAACCAGATGCACAAGTAATCATGATCACTGCCTACGCTGATGTGAAAACAGCTGTAAAATGTGTTAAGATTGGTGCCCTGGATTTTATAGAAAAACCCTGGCGAAATGAACGCCTTCTAACGACATTACTAAAATCTTTAGAACTCAGCAACTCCCGCAAGCAAGTCAAAAAACTAGAAGAGGAAAAACAAACGCTAAGCTCTGACCTAGATCAACCCTTTGGAGAGATCATTGGAGACTCCCCTGCCATGAAACAAGTATTTTCCATGGTAGAAAAAGTAGCCAAAACGGATGCCAATGTGTTGATTCTGGGTGAAAATGGTACAGGAAAAGAGCTGGTGGCCCGAGCTATTCACAGGCAATCTCAACGCGCCAAGGAAGTTTTCATCAGTGTAGATTTGGGAGCCATCCCCGAGACCCTATTTGGAAGTGAACTCTTTGGGCATAAAAAGGGCGCTTTTACCGACGCCAAAGAAGACCGAGCAGGTCGATTTGAGATTGCCTCCGGAGGGACACTATTCCTCGATGAGATCGGCAACCTTTCCCTTCCGTTACAAGCCAAGCTACTGACCGCCTTGCAGAGTAGGCAGATTCAAAGAATCGGGGCCAATGAGACCATTAGTGTAGATATACGATTAATCTGTGCCACGAACATGCCATTATATGAAATGGTTGGAGAATCCAAGTTCCGCCAGGATTTAGTTTATCGCATCAATACCGTAGAAATCAAGCTACCACCACTTCGCCAACGGCAGTCTGATATACCCTTATTGATTGATCATTACTTAAAGATCTATACTCGAAAATATCAACGCCCTAGCCTTTCTCTAAAGAAAGAAACCTTAAAACAATTGCAAGCCTACAATTGGCCGGGCAATATCCGAGAGCTAAGACATGCAGTAGAAAGAGCCGTCATTCTTGCAGAAGATAGAGAACTGAATATTTCCGATTTTATTCAGCAAGGGGATGGAGGGCAAAGACAAGGCAAGAAAGCGGGCGAGCCAGAAAGTTACAACCTAGCAGAACTGGAAAGCTGGGCTATTAGAAAGGTACTGACTCACCACGGTGGCAATATCTCAAAGGCAGCTGATGAATTGGGCTTGACTCGAGCCGCCTTGTATCGTCGTATGGATAAATATGGGCTATAAGTATTTCGTTTGAGGTATTGCTTATCTAGCCATTTTTGGGTTTGAACTTGAACTCCTCAACATGAAAATACTGATAGCCTGCGATTCCTTTAAGGACAGTCTTCCAGCCTTGGCTGTGTGTCAAGCCCTGGATGCAGGAATAAAAAAGGCACAACCCGAGCTGCAAACGCAATTATTTCCCATGGCAGATGGTGGCGAAGGTACAGCAATGATCATGACCTACCATGCCCAAGGACAATGGCGAGTAGTAGAAGTGGAGGGTCCTCTAAATACCCCTATACAAGCAGGCTACGGCCTATCTAAAGATCATCAGGTTGCCTATATCGATATGGCGGAGGCTTCTGGTTTGCAATTGGTTCCACCAAATCTCCGCAATCCACTACAGACTACTTCTTTTGGTACCGGCCAACTTATCCAGGATGCGATTCATCAAGGCGTTGATAAAATTCTATTGGGTATTGGGGGCAGCGCCACCAATGATGGGGGAATGGGTATGGCCAGTGCTTTGGGGTATCGATTTTTTGACAGACATGGAAATCTCCTGCTTGGGAAAGGAAAAGAGCTGAATGCTATTTCTCAAATTGAACCCCCAAGTCAACAATTCCCTACCATAGAAGTGCTGTGTGATGTAAACAACCCCCTTTACGGCGCAAGAGGCGCAGCAGCGGTATATGGGCCTCAGAAAGGAGCAAGCAAGGAAATAGTTGATCAATTGGATCAAGGTTTACAACATCTGGCAAAACTGGTGAACCGCACTTTGCATAAGGACTTAGCTGACGTACCCGGAGCAGGGGCCGCTGGAGGTATGGGATATGGTGCAATGGTCTTCCTGAAAGGCGCCCTGAAGTCTGGCATTGAAGCGGTAATGGATGAAGCTAAATTCAACGAGGCCTTAGCGAGCGCTGATATTGTGATCACTGGCGAAGGAAAGATTGATGCCCAAACCCTCCAAGGAAAACTAATTAACGGTATATGTCAACGGGCCGGGCGGTTTGGGATACCTGTAATTGCAGTATGCGGTACGCTCTTGGCTTCTTCTGATTTGATCCGCGAAATTGGTTTACAGGCGGCTTTTTCTATACAACGATATCCTAGTAGTTTAGCAGCGGCTTTGAAAGAGGCGAGGCCAGGCTTGGAATCGATTGGTTTTCAGTTAGCCAACACTTTATTTTGGCAATCAAACCCTTAGCGCATCGGCCGGCCGATTTTTTAGCCTAGAATCGAACGACAATTCCTTGATGTGTGACGCCAAAGCTCGGACGGAGGCTCATCCCCTTGACTGAATCCTTTTTTGGCCTTTTCAATGCTGCATTATATTTCCGAACAGCCGTTTTCTTGTATTTCCCGCTAATGATTTGAAAGATAATACCCGTCCCCAGGGAAATCCCCCCTAACATCATCAAGTTCCCGCCCAGGCGCTTATTCGGTTCATACACCAATAGGCCAGTTACCGTAAAAAGACTACCAACGCTATAACCTGCTACACTCAATTGATCTGCAACAAGGGCATTGCTAATATCCTTCCTAGCAGTCGGATAATCATGCATAAACCACTCCATGATGGCTAAATTGACCTTTCTACCTCCCATGTAATACTGCATTCCTGTACCGCTCTTCATCATGAGAATGGTATCTAAGGCAGGAGGGAGAGGGAGATTTTGGCGCTGGGCATGCAGCCTAAGCCCGTAAATAGAGCCAAGCATCCAAAACAAGCATAAGTAAGAACGCCAGTTTTTGATCATGCGTTTGGTTGTAGCGAACTAGTAGTCTATGACGTATGTTCTTGTGTCCACTCCTAATCTACTCGTAGGAGCGCAATAGTTTTACTGGGAGATACCTCCCTGTCTTCATGCTGAAGATATTCAGTTCTTATTCTTATTCAAAACAACAGTATCAATCTTTTTGATATCCGTCCTTTAGGTCTACGAATACCACCTGATGCGTTTTGTCCAAAGGCATAGAAATTTTTACCCTAACACAGGATTAAATTCGTACATATGCTAAATTCCTCTTCCATCTTGTAGAGTCTTAGCTATTTAGGTTACACTACAAGCAAGAAGGACAGGAGATAGAGACTTTCTTCCGTCATATCCTTCTTGCTTATATCGGTTTTGCCACTCGCTACTTAGCAGCGGGCTTAGGTGCTTGGGTCTCAGATCCTGCACTACTTATGATCTGGCCAAAGAAAATTGCATTGGCAAAAATCTTATTAGTGCCATACCAGAAAGCTCGAAAATTTGGGTTGTCACTTAAACAAATAACTTTCCCTCGACCCGTTCCACTAACAACAGCAGCAGCAGCTCCTGCCAAACGTTTTTGCTCATCTTTATGCACATAACCACTAATTAGAGGGTCTGCTGAGTATTTCATTGGTGTAGCGTATGGATTCTTAGCGACCTCAAAGAGAAAAGTGCCTCGTCTAAATACAGGCATCTTGCTCCGATGGTAACCATACATTAACGGATGACTTAGGTCTACTTCCGCCTCTACAATGGCACCACCTACGACCTTACCGCCATTGTCTCTTGACAACTTTCCGTAAGGTCGTTGAGGCCGTTCCTTCTTCGTATCTCTTTTCTTCACCAAAACATTGGCTAAGCCGTTATTTGCCGCCCAACTTACCGCTCTTTTGGAGGCAATCAAGGTACCTCCTCGACTGACCCAACTCTTTAATTTGGCGGCTCCAGATTTGCCCAGGCTGTTATAGGAGCCATCTACCATGATAATCACATTGTACTTATCGATATTTCCACCATTAAAGGCAGAAGTAGAACCTTTAGTCACGGCTATATCATAGCGCTGGTCCAACAAATGCCAAACTTCGCCTGCTTCGTAACTACTTACACCATTCCCCACCAGTAGGAGTACCTTCGGCGCATCTAGTACAAGCATATCCCGGCTCCCGAGGTCCGGGCCAACAGGACTCAAGCCAGTTTTAGCAGATACAATCGAAACTCCTGTTTCTTTGCTAACCGCTTGAATTTTTTCAAACAAAGCATTTGAATTCAAGGCAGTTTGTTGGACAGGGACGACCAAGGTTCCTACATCATAAGACTTCCCCTCCAACTCAAAAGGTTTGGTACTAACTCTGACCTTAAGGTCGGCCCGTAAAAGGTGACTCAAAGCCTGTGGAGCCTGGTAATCGTCCCACGGTAGAATATAGGCATAACTGGCCTCTGATAGTCCAGCACTTTCTGACTTTGTCATTGCTCCTTCTACCAGCTCTCCTTTCATATTATTCAATCGCCCGCGATCCGTCACCGCTTCATAGGGTAAGTTAAAAGCAAGTGGTAATGTCCAAGCTGATATATCGTAAAAGAGGCTGTCTTCAAAACTGGTTCGCACGTCAAACATCCCCTTGATAAGATGATATTGGGGCTGATCCAACGGAACAACATAAGCCTCTTTCGCTACTCCTCCATCTCCGATTTTCAGGCTGGTATTTTTGTTCCGATATACTTGGATTTGATGTTGTTGCATAATTTTCACGAGTGCTCTGGTACGAGTTACGTCATGACTATCTCCGAATACGTAGCCCTTTATCCCATCTCGGGCGGCCTTTTTCAAGCCTTCCTGATAGAATTCTCGCTGAAAATTCAAGAGATCTTCCCGCAAACCAACTGCTGCTTTCTGTGTAGATAATGCAGTTGTTACTTGATTGCGTATGGTAAATGGAAAACTTAACAGTCCATTATCGGTTTCTTGTAGGTGACCTCGTGAGCTCGCTTGCTCAAATAAGATACCAATACAACCATTGGCATCAGGATAGGTCGAGCCTTTACCATAGTAGAAATCATCATAGCCTTCTCCACTGTAATACAAAGAACCGATTCGATCCAATGCGGCCTGATGATATTCTCCAATCTTTGCGGTCAATTCTTGGTTTTTCTGGGGCGTAATGGGGTTTACACGAGTCGGTTCACCAGGCATAAAGAAAAAGGTAGAATTGGATCCCATTTCATGGTGATCTGTTAGAATATTGGGTTTCCAACGGTGAAAAACCTCGATACGTCCCTGACTTTCCGGCAGCTGCACAGGAAGCCAATCTCGGTTCAAATCAAACCAATAATGGTTGGTACGCCCTCTCGGCCAATTCTCTGAGTATTCCCTGTCTTGTGGGTCAGAAGTGAGGTTATCATTCTTATACATATTTACCCAATTGGAGAATCGTTGTACGCCATCAGGATTAAAACAAGGGTCAAATATTATCACTGTATTATCCAATAGTGTATTCACTTCTGTGGACTTCCCAGCCGCCAAAAAATAGGCCACCAAGGCCGAAGCGTTAGCACCACTTGGCTCATTCCCGTGGATACTAAATCCCTGATAAACAACCACAGGCATTTCCGCCGTATTCAATTTAGCTGAACCTGCGGGATCGCTCAATTGCACGTGTTGCGCTCTGATTTCTTCTAGGCGGGTATGGTTACTAGTAGAGGTAACGATCAAGTGAATTAATGGCCGTCCTTCATAGGTTCGTCCATGTTCGACTAGTTGCATCCTGGGCGAGGCCTCAGCCAGGGTACGCATATAAAAAAATAATTGATCGTGACTGATGTGCCATTCTCCGATCTGATATCCAAGCACCTGCTCTGGTGTGGGGATATTAGCATCGTATTCAATATTGGGTAGGTAGTAATCTAAAGGTTGCTTTTGAGCCTGTAAAAGGCTAACACAACTTACTAAAAATAAGCAGATTAACAACGATAGTCGTCTCATGTATCCTCAGCGGTTTTTCGTAAAAAAATTGAATGTTAACTGCAAAATAGAAAAAAGGGATAGGATTAAGAAAAGCTATTCAAAAAGGGTATGAGTCAGCTTGATTTTAGCACTTTTCTACCTTTGAAAGGTACACTAAAGGAGAATGCTGAAACTAAAAAGGCGCATAATGGGGAGTAATCCCGACTACGCGCCTCAGCAGGAGGATTTGAAGGAAAGAGAAAATCTCAATTTTCAAGTTCAACTCCTGACCATAAAACTACATCTAAAACCGCTTTTAAATTTCTAAAGCTCAAGTATCTTTCTCTCGAAGATGACTGGGGTTATCCACCCAAAAGTCTCCTCGATGGATATATTCTGCTTCCTTCTGTCTTGATGAAAAGGGTATTGGAATGTTCCTAAAACAAGCCTTCGTAATCCATCCAAATGATCTGTGCAATCACCGGTCTCTTTTTCAAACTCATTTCGTAGGTACGGGGCCCATAGGCCACTTGTAATACTAGGTCTTTAAAATGCAAGGGTATAAACATCCCTGTTTCAACTTTTCCTTTTTCACTAATCTGCCCTTGTACCAGTAAATCACGTGATTTTTTCTCATCAACCCCTAAAATCTTGTACGTAGCCGTCGGCCCATCCTCAAAATTTCGCCCTTGAAACTGGAGCGCCACTTTCACGTCCGTAACATTTTCGTAATTGAAGCCATCAGGTACCTCCAAGTTTTCCATCCCTGAGGGGGAACTTGCCATGCTATTTTTGTTAGTGATGGCACAGGAAGACATAAGCAACACTAGGACCAGTAAACCTGTAGTTCTCATATAAATTGTATTTGTTAGTGGTATAGAATGTTTTGTATCCTAAGTGCGGTTCTGTTCTGTGTTTGCTTTTTTAAAAGAAGTACAGGATAACCCTCAGGAAGAGGGTTATCCTTATATTTTGACTATGAACGCTTAATGTCGTGTGTAAATTCGCGAAGAAACTACATTCGCTGTGGTATTCGTATACCAGGACAAACCTGGGTTGGTTTGTGCATATTCTGCAAAACGCTTGTAGGCAGCTGTGAGATCTATTCCTTCCTGTGGGTAGTCCCATTCCGTTGGGATGTAAATCCCCCAAGGCAAATTCGTTGATGTCAAGTAGTACTTGCTTGAAGCGGGCTTGGTATCATCATGAGCTGTACCTATCAGTCCACTTCTAAGGTTCGATGTTGGTGCCACACCAGCAATATGGATTTCGTGGCCGTCTATGCCATTCTGCTCAATGAAGAAACTGGGTTGATATCCACCAGGATAACTATAGCTTCCATTAAGGTCTACTTGTATTTCAAACTCAACTGGTGTGAAATAAGGATCTGCATTCGAAGCATTGATCACACCTAGCGAATAGAATAATTGCTTTGGTTTTTTAATGGTAATTACTTCTGCATTACCTCGTTGCTCGCTCGTCCAGGTCACGTTGTGTGGAGAGATCACTTGTACTGAGGCACTATTCCCTGGATCGGGGGTTACTACACCAAAGTTGTTGTTATAGATTCCTCCCATGGCCATGATCTTCACGTCATAAACTACTCGGTAAACCTGATTACTACTATTAGTCACTATTCTCTCTTTCACCTGCACCACAAAATCATTGAAGTCATAATCTCCTACCTCAGGCCACAGGTCCTCGAAACCATAGGTTCCATAGCTGTTTTGTGAAGGACGATATTGTACGAAAGCTTGATTCGCATCATCTGGATTGGGATCAATAGCATTCGGCACACCATCATCATCAATATCATTATCTACATTATCATTGAAGACATAAGAATATTCGTCGGGTGCATCGCAGTTGAAATCTACCTCAACATAAGCAATCGTCTTACCTGCTGGGGCCTGTACTACAAAGCCACTATTGAGAATACCGTCACAAGAAGGCGCATCAAAGAGTGGACTGCAAGCATCCAATGGATTCGTGTAGGTTTGAAGTTCTTGATTATCGGTAATTCCGTCATTATCTACGTCATTGCCATTGAATTCTGCGATAGGAGCACTTGGGCAAGACATACCATCATTGTTGCTGGTAGCAGCGCCCGTAAACACATGTGAGATCGCTCCGGGGTTGCAACCACTCATCGTAACCTTATAAATATTTCCAGTATTATTGTTACTGAAATACAAGTGACCATTTTCATCTGACCAAGCCGCACCATAAGCCCCATTGGGTAAACCGCTGTAGGTATCCACACTACTTACTTGAATGGGATTTGCCTTATGATCCACTTCTAGCAACTCCGCACCATGTTGTGTAATCGTATAGAATTTGTCACATACACTGTTGTATACCCAATCGTAAAAGTTCACGTTTCCAACTGAACTCGGGCCAGCTTGTTCTGTGTCAAATGTCATGGTTGGTTTACTGACGTCTACAGTAGACATATGCCAGCTATCATTGTCATAATAGAAGTTCGTCCAATTTCCATCACCATCCATGTCGCCAGTGTAGCTTCTACCCTCAAACCCCACCAGTTCTCCAAGGTTTGTAATATTGGCATTGCTATATAGGCGCACCATATATACCTTGCCGGTACTGTTTACCTTCCCCGTACAATAGATGTAACCATCTTCCGGGTTATACCCTCCTCCATTATAAGTGTTGAAGGAATTAGGGAGGTTGCCAATGTTCTTGTAGTTTCCGGTCACGGGGTCCAATTGTTTCAGGCTCTTTCCTACAATCTGAAAGAAACTACTTACACAAGGTATGCTGCCACTACATTCACTCAATTCTGTGCCACATTCCGGATCTGCACAATCTGTAAAGCCATCTCCATCATCGTCAATTCCATTGTTACAAATCTCACTGCTATTGGAAAAGAAAACATTACCTGTACCATTAGATATTACCTGTGACGAACCATCGGAGTAATAGACAGTCGCATTTAACAAAGCTTCGGTACTAGATACCCCAATCGCTTTGTTGTCATCTGCAAATACACTGGAAACTGTAGGATAACAGTTGTTGGTTCGTTCATCCAAAGCCATAAATCCACTAGCTCCATTCACGATAAGTTCTCCACCTATACTTGTTCCATTATCGAAGACATGCCCTTTAATTGACCCATGATAGTCTGTCTTAACCACAATCTCACTAAAATGATTAGCCACGTCTATTTCCACCTGGAAAATACCATTCGTGTCTGAGACTCCGGTGAATAAAGTGCCTGGGTCTGCTTCATCACTTTCCCCTATAATGGAAGTCAACACTGATCGGGCTGGCTCTCCTACGGAATCCACCATGACTAGGTCAAAATTTACCAACTGGCTGGTCGCATAATTGAACCCATCTGGCACATCCAGTTCATCAATTCCGTCTCCAACCGGCGTTTCCTCTTCTTCTTCAACGGGTGCTGGCGGGTCACCTTTACAGCCCACCATTAATAAACCCAATAGCAATAGCATCGCTAGTGAAAATCTCACTTTCATAACTCAATCTTTTAAGGCGTTTAGTCAAAATAAATATGGTTCCGCAACTTGATTTCTATTGCGGCAAAACAAGGCAGGTAGATAATGTTGGGTAGTAGTGGATTTAGGTAAGCTTAGTGTTTCTGATCTGATGAGTCAAAGATGTAGATAATAAGAAGGAGATTTTTTTTATTTCTTAAAATGGCGGGATTCTTTCGGTTTTTGGTAAATCTGCTTCGTTTTTTGGGAAAACAGTGATTTTTGCCAAATAAAAGTGTTCTTAATCTGAAACTTTGGCATAGTTTATGATGTATTAGAAAATATAACATATGAAATAAATTTACACGAATGTTATCCGAAGCGCGACAAAAAGTCCTACAGGTCATCCAATTGGTCTGTGAAGAGAAAAGCCCTTCCGTAAGTATCTTACAGGAAATCAAGAAGGAGACACATCTTCGAAATGACCTGGGGCTGGACTCGCTAGAATTAGCTGAATTGACGGTCAGACTGGAGGATGAATTTCAAATTGACATCTTTGAGGAAGGCGTAGTACAAACAGTAGAGGAGATCTTCCAAAGGCTCTCCATATGAAATCGTTATTCCTCATAGATCTTTTAGGAGGGCAAAGCCTTTCCTATGAGGACTTATTAGTCAGCTTACGTAAGCAAAAGGGCTACAATGTTATTCTAAGGGTTGATCAACTACTGGCCTTTTATCAGCATCTAATTTTGGCTGTCATCAATGATTTGGATGTTTATTTAATAGATGAGGACTTCACCTTGCCTTCGGATTTACAAGAAAGAGAAAATACCAATGTTCTGATACATAAAGGAAAGACCAGTAAAGCGCTGGAAAATTGGGATAGCCTACGCGATGCCCTACTCCAATCTCGCTCTACCTTAAGTCTTTTCACTTCAGGAACAACCGCAGTCCCCAAGCAAATAAACTACCCCATCGGAAGGCTGCTGCGTAATATTCGAATTGGTTCGAAATACGCAGCTGGCCGGTGGGCACTCTGTTACCATCCTGCTCACATAGCTGGAATACAGGTGTTCTTACAAGCCTTCCTCAATCAAAACCTCTTAGTTAATCTTTTTGGAGTAGAGCGAGAATTATCACTTGATCTCATAAAAAGATTTCGAATTACCCATATTTCTGCTACCCCTACTTTTTATCGTTTATTGCACCCGGCACAACATATCTTCGATCAGGTAAAAGGGGTGAGCATTGGAGGGGAAAGATCTAACCCAAAGTTATATACCACGCTTAAATCAGCCTTCCCTAAAGCTAAATTATATAACCTATTCGCTACTACAGAAACAGGAACCTTATTCGCATCGGATGGTGCGTTCTTTACCGTTCCTCCTGAATTGCAATCCCGAGTGAAATTTATTAATAATGAACTACTGCTCCATCGTGATCTACTGGCAGACCCCAGCATACTTGGATCAGATGAGGAGTGGTACCAAACTGGAGATACCGTGATCGTAGATGAAAGAGGGCGGTTTCAATTTGCAGGCCGCAAAAAAGACACCATAAATGTGGCAGGTTATCGCGTGAAGCTGACAGAAATAGAAGAAGCCTTGGATCAGATATCAGGTATACAACAGTATAGGGTGTATGGTAGGAAAAACGCCCTGACAGGTAATATTATCTGTTGTGAAGTGAAACTACTTGATCCCAATCTAACTGTCGCCATGATCAAAGCCACACTAAAGACGCAGTTACAAGCTTTCAAAGTACCTCGTTTAATCAAGGTGGTCGATGAGATTTCACTTACCCACACTGGAAAAACCAGGCGATGAATCAAAATGTCCTATTAACGGGAATATCAAGTGGACTAGGCTTGGCGCTAGGCCAGCAATTACTTGAGGCAGGGCATCGAGTCTATGGTATTAGTCGAAAAAAGAGTGATGGCCTAAATCAATTGTTACAAACCTATCCTGAGCAGCTACACTGGCTTTCCTTAGATCTCTCTACCCCGGATTCAGTATCCGCTAAGCTATTCTCCGAACTCATTCCAAAAGGTATACCTATCCATACTTTCATCAATAATGCCGCCATGGCTTATGATGATCTCATCAGCAATCTACAGTTGCCTGCCTTGGAGCGGTTATTTGCAGTGAACGTGATATCTCCGATGCTAATTACGAAAGTATGCATCCGAAATATGTTACTTCATCGCATTTCGGGTAACCTTATACATCTTTCCTCTATCAGTGTACATACTGGTTACAAGGGATTATCCATGTATGCCGCTACTAAGGGGGCCCTAGAAGCCTTTTCCAAAAATGCCGCTCGGGAATGGGGAAGTAAGGGTATTCGATCCAACTGTATCGTGGCTGGGTTTATGGACACAGATATGACCAAAAGCTTAACAGCTGAACAAAAACAAAGGATTTACAAAAGAACAAGTCTTAAACAAGCTACGTCTATAGAATCCGTAGTATCAACGACGCTCTTCCTGATGACAGAAGGTGCTCGCTCCATCACTGGCCAAAATCTATTCGTGGACAACGGAACGATCTAGGCTCCTCTATTCCAATAATCATTCTTTCACTAACCTCCCCCTTTTGCTACAAGGATTCTGCAAGAGGTTAGCCAGATCAGAGAATCTCTTACATGCAAGAATATCGGTTTTTTCAATACACACACTAAATTCATCCTGCAACAAACGAAGGAAGTGCGTAAGTTGAATCGTATTGGTTAGCACAGACCAGGAATTAGTAGGCTGTTGCTGAATGGGCATGTCCATCCAAGGTAAAATGGGGCGACCAAAAGCCTGTATAAGCAATTGACGCAAGCGAATCTCTGTCCTTTTTCTTCGTAAATCAGTCCGACTATGGATCAGTTTCCGCTTTACCTTTCCCAAGGTAAGATTCCTACTCAGATACACCTCTCGGTTCAGCTCGTATTGGGCATACCAGTAAACTAGCCCTTCGTGCTCTTTCGGAATCAAAGCTGCCAGTTTCATATCAAATAATTCATTGAGTAGCTGTGAATTGCTATTATCACAGGACACATAGCCATAGACTTTCTTCAAGTTAATTCTGTGGAAAAAGAAATGCAAGGCATAGTGAAATATATGAAATGCTTTCCCTCCTCCGATATAGTCTGGATTGAGATAAAAGCCCCATTCGCTCTCCCCTGTCTTATAATTGGAGAGGTCGATCACTCCTAGGTTTTTATCACCTTCTTTGACTAACCAATAATAACGTTGTCGTTGGCGTGGTAAAGATTGAAGAAATTGGAAGTGGTCTTCTTCAGATATCACATCTTTATTGTACATCCATTTTCGAATTTCTGGATGGTTTCTCCAAGCTAGTACTTCCTTGGCTAGTTCTCGGTCCAGCTTGCTAAAATGTATGAATAGAAGATCTTCATCTACGAAAGATTGATGAAAATGGTCTGTCTGCGGATAGTCCGTATTGTTGCTGGCATTGAATATTGTTTCTGCTCGCCCTGTCATCGTGTTGTTATTTTTTTGAGTGTTGTGTAAGGGATACTTCCTCTTCCACCCTTTGGTAGAGATCGTATTCCTTTGTGGGTAAGGGGAGTTTAACATATTGGGAGTCGTTAATATTTTCGTCTTTCTTACTTAGTAGGTAGCGATGGAGCATACCTGTTGTATCTATACTCACCTTATCATAGCGCATGAGGTATCCTGAGATATACATGTTATAGGTAGTCGATGATATAATGGTTTGATCCCCTACTGTATCGCCAATCAAGGCAGCATCCTGTATGACTGCAGCATCACGTCCATTCCTTGCTCCCACCTTTAACAGACAAATACCCAGGCCTACAATTATAAAGAGGTAACCTACACCAATCATCCCGGTAAAGCTTCGCCTCCAAGCGTCTTGCCACTGCGACAAGATGCGGATGAGCAAAGGGGCCGTCAGAAGGCCAAAGGCCAAACTGAAGTATGGGATAGCAGGTAGTAGATAAGGAATAGCTTGCCGAGGCGAGATCATAATAGGGAGCGAGGCACTTAAACCTATTGCACCAAACAACAAAGCATTACTATACGTCTTTACTCGCTCCTTCTTCAGTGCCTGGTCTTCCAATTTGCCCCATTTCACTATGCCCCAACTCGCCAACAAGAGTAGAAACATGGGGACTAAAGCCCAAATCAATTGGAAAAATATGTAGAAGCGATTAGTTCTATAATAATACAATCTTCGTTCTCCCTTCAGGCTAGCTAAAAGCTGAACATCCAAGTACTCACTGAGGCTTTCATAGGCCAAAGGACTGAGGTTGATCAATAGGGCAAAAAATAGGACCAGACTCAATACAACAAGGCTCGTATATCCCACCAATTTACCCATCCGCCCTTCTTTTTTTATTATCCCATAAAGAACAATAAATGCTAGTGGGAAAAGAGATACTACCCCTTTGCTGAGAAACCCCAAGCTCAAAATCACGCCTGCAGCTAATAGCCAAGAAAGTGCTTTTCGGCTGTCAAAAGCATTCCACATACACCAAATAGTCAACATCCCAAGGACAGACACGCTAGCATCCAGTAAATTCGCTGGTTGAAAATAATACGTGACTAAATTGACCTGCCACAAAAGCAAGGGAATGATCCACCAAGCCTTCAATTTGGGTATGGATTGTGTTGCTTTTCGCCACAACAAGAAAATCATGAGACCTGAAGCCAAATAATGACTCAGGCTAAAAAGACGTTCTGTCAACCAATGATCGCCCAATAAGCCGAAGAAAAGGGACTGAACACCAAAAATAAACGGTGGGTGCTCATGAAAGTCAGGGAAGATTGTAGCTGAAAATTGAGGAAACCAAAAAGTTCCTATGCCTTCAGCTAGGTTTCTGGAGATCACCGCATACCAGACTCCATCGATGAACATACTTTGTTCTACTAATTCTGAAAAAAAGAGTAGGAGTGCTGCACTGATGAAGAAAAGGATCAATAACCATCTACCTTTCCTCCGTACCTTAGATGGAGCTTCAGAGAATTTCATGGCGTAAATTTGCTTCAATATATTCTTGTTTCTTCTTCTCATCAGGATCTTTCGTTTTTTGGTTGATCCTGCCAAGAAATAGGACCAAACTGTCCATTTTTCTGGAGCTTGGCCTTATAATCATTACGGATAAACGGAGCAATTTGTTTCTGCAAAGACCACAGGAGGCTGACAGAATTGCCATCTCGTCGGATGGGTAAGTATTGTACTCTTGCTATAAAGCATGTATACCATGCTGCTCCCTAGTTTGGTTCAGACAGATGTGTAAAATAAGCCCAAAAGAGTATTCAGGAAGTATCTCTGAACCCGTCAATCATTACAACTATCTATGAATAGATTTAGGCGTTGATCAGGGCTCTCCATCTGGCTCTCTGATCATCCAAATGATCGCTCCAAGCACACAAATAAACGAACCATAAATATACCACCTAGCTGATTCATTGGGTTTGTAGAGCTTATACCAAGCTAGTAAAAAGAGAACTAAGGCCAAGCCTAGCATTACCCACTTAAGATATCGGGCCTTTAATGCATTCATGAGTTTTGTTCGAGTTTTATACTGAGTGCTTTCTAATCGTGCAATCCTTTTCTCGCCTTGCCCTAGAGCTTAAGTGTGCCTTTATTGAACTAGGCACAAAAACCAACACGAAGAGATAGACTTGGGATACGTTAACAGTTGATTTATTACTCTTTCTATTCGCTGTCAATTTTCCTATCTAGCTTTTTTTGAGTCCCACAGTGACAGGCTTTATCATAAGCTCAAAATCTTTGGTTGGCCTTTCCGGTCAGGGCATTAATATCGTCAGAGAAAGAGCTTTTTTACAGGCTTGTTCAATTATTCCTTGAAATGAATTAGGTGGGCCTTCTAGAAAGATAGGCCGAAGTTGCAGAACCTCGGCCTATTTCCTATACTGATAAACACAAAATTCCATAGACTTCTTAGCACGGGGGGAGTGCCAAGAAGTCACTCAATTCAAGGGGGTGTGATATGGTAGATAACCTAAACTGTATTTGCAAAAATTACAAACATCTTGTTATAGCAAAAATAAGGAGATTCCCATTTTGAGACCAGGACAAAAAACCTAGCACGGATAAGAGGGAGGTTCGTGACTTACCTGACCAAATCAAGCTTTCACCTCTAGTAATCAACTACTTATGACACACAAAATAGTACTGGGAAATAATAGTCACTCTTCTAAGCGTAGGAGGGGTTTAAAGCCAAACGGCTAGATGTAGCAACAAATATTCGTTTTGGGAATGGAATTATCAGAATGGGAAAGCTGTATTCTACCTTATCAAGGTCAAGTCTCCTCGAATCATCTCTAATCGACCATCAATGTATTCGATCTCCGCAAAAAAGACGTACACGGCTGCATTCATAGGTTGCCCATTGAACCTACCGTCCCATCCTAGCGTAGGATCATTTGGCTGGAATTTTTCTCTGCCGAAAACCTTATTTCCCCATCGATCGAAAATCTGAAACGTTCGAATTTCTTGGATATCACTTCCGCCGTATAAGGTATAGGTATCGTTGACGCCATCTCCATCTGGGAGAAATACAGTTGGGGCAAAATAGCGCTTTCGTTCTAGCACGATGATGATGATCTCATCTGAAGCTCTACACCCTTGATCATCAATTACCGTTACCGCATACTTAGTCGAAAATGTGGGAATAATTAATTGTTGCAATGGGTTCGCCAGGGTGTCACCCAAGGCTGGTGTCCAGATCACTTCAGCAATGTTATCCGCATTAGTAATCGCCTCTAAGCGTACTTCTTCACCAAACTTAATCTCGAGATCTGGCCCAAGATCAACCGTAATATCAGCCTGTTCTGGAACCACCACAGACTCACTCCAGCTACAACCATTGGCATCTTCGATGAATACCTCATAACTACCCGGTTGTAAGCCCTCAAACCGGTTAGTAGAACTAAAAGCGTTCGCATTAATAGCAAAAACAAAGGGGTCAGTGCCGCCTTGAACGGAATCTATTGTTATGCTTCCCATTCTTCCTCCCGCACAAGCCGGAGGTTGCACGATCAGGCTTGTACCAATAATTGGATTGGAAAGAGCCTCTACGGCAATACTATCCGAAGCTTCACAACCATTCCTCGAGTTAAGAATGGTGAGCGTATAGATCCCTGCTGCATCAATCGTTGTTTCCAATTGGTCCCCTGCATCCAACAAACTTCCGGTGGGTGAGGTCCAGGCATAACTAAAGCCTGCTCCCGTAGAAGAACCAAATCCACTAAGATCTATAGATGTATTGATACAATCCAGCGCTTCAGGTGGTTGGATATTTATGATTGGGCGTACGGTGTCTGCTGTTACATTTACTATGGTGGATTGCTGACAGCCATTCGAGTCATCTGTTACGACCACCTCATAAGTTCCTCCTGAAGTAATAGTAATTGCTGCGGTATCCATTGCCAAACTTTGACCATCCTCTGCAAACCAATTAAAACGCAAGCCAGCAGCAGCGCCATCTGACGCATCTAACAAAAGACTAGGACGAGAACAGTCGATGGTATTGGTAGGGGCTAAATTAATGCTTGGTAGGTCAAAATCTCCAGTTAGAGAAAAGATTAGCGTATCACTACAGGCATTAACAGCATCTGTCACCAAGAGTCGATATACTCCCACACCCTCCGCTTGCACCATCGTAGCGCTAGGATCTCCAAGTATTTGCCCTGCGGATAAACTCGCCCATTCAAACTCCAATAGATGATCTGCAGCCCCCGTGGTACTACTAGCATCCAAGTTGATTATGCCAGTGCTACAGTTGAAAGTTAAGGTATCTAATCCAGCTATATCAACTATTGGCGCTTCCGTATCTAATCCGATGATTACCATATCTTGGCTGCTACACTGATTGATAGGGTCATTCACTGTAAGCGTATAGGTTCCAGGTTGATTGACGACTGGGTTCAATTGGCTAGTAGATGAGATAAAATTCCCATCAGTTGTTGACCAATTAAAATTTACTGGACCATTGTTCCCGATAGCTTGCCCAGTCAGCTGAATACTCTGGGTGTCACAATTAAAGGTTTGATCTGGTCCAGCACTTGCGATCGGCGCATTCTCATCACGTTGAATGATCAAAGTATCTGTTGCACTGCATTGATTCAACATATTTGTGGCAGTAAGCAAAAAGGTATCTGGAGCAAAAATTGTCGGATCTAAGGTATTCGGGTTGTCTATCATACTCCCATTGAGGGCCGTCCAACTCCAATTGGTATTTAGAGAGTCTGCCATCGCCTGCAATTGCAAGCTGGGGGAAGTGCAGACCAAAGTTTGGTCCAGTCCAGCATTTACCTGCGGAGCAAGCGTATCTGCACCAACATTAACGATAAAGCTATTAAGACATCCACTTTGAAAATCCTCTATCCTAAATCTATAGCGACCCGGTGTACGCACTTCATAATCCAAGATCGCTCGACAACTACCATCGATAGCTTGCCCGGTCTCATCCAGTTCACACCACTCAAACCCAAAACTACCTGCACCAGGCAGCGTAGCCATTAATACAATAACGGAATCGCCGCAGGTCAGACTCGTGTCTGGCAGCGCGACCAAGTTCGGAAGTTCATCACTAGATCCCACCAGGACACTATCCATGCTAAAACAACCACTAAGCGTGTCTCTAACCTCCAAATAATACATTCCTGCACAGCTTACAATTGGACTGCTCGTACTAGCTCCTTCCAGACAATTTGTATTCTGGTCACTGGTCCAACTATAGATGATGCTACTTCCTGATGATGATGATGCTCCGTCAAGTACCACCAAATTATTTTGACAAGTAAGCTCCTGGGCGGGTCCAGCTTCTGCTACTGGTGGAGCAGATTGTACATCAACTTGTACTTGATCCGTAGCAAAGCATCCAGTCAATGTATCACGCACCAGCAAAGTATATAAACCTGGTTGTGCTACGGTTATAGCGGGTGTAGTTCCGATTGGTAAATTACCGGGATCCGTCCACTCAAAAACTATTGCAGAATCTAGGCTATTCCCAGCGCCCCCTAATTGAACTTGTATACTATCACAGGTCAAGAATCGATCCGGGCCAGCATCTGCTACGGGTGAGGCCGTCTCGTCTAAAACGGTAACTTCCAAGGTAGAAGTGAATCCAATATCGTTGGTTACACTGAGAATGTAGGTTCCCGGCGCATCTGCTATTATATCAAGTGTATTGGTTGCTCCTTGAATGCTTCCTCCAATCGTAGACCATTGTACTTGACAATTATCACAATCATCACAGAGGTCCACATCTATAGCCGCTGTGCTGTCCAGACAACTAATCCCCAATGTGTCCGGTACTTGCAAACTCAAACAGGGCACGCAATCTTGTTCTGTAACAATCGCCTCTGCCTCGTCTATACAACCATTATCTACATCCAGAATTTCAAGTTGATAGGCGCCTATTTGATTTATTCGTACGGTTGATGATTGATCTCCAGATACAATCCCTGGTCCTGTCCATTGGTATTGATAAGTATTTGTATTTGGCGTGACGATGGCTTCCAAGTCGAATTCGGTTGCCTCACAGGGAAATAGTAGGTTTCCAAAGCTAATCTGAGGTGCATTTTCATCAATTAATACCTGTACCACATCTTGTGTCACACAACCATTCGTATTATTCCTTACCTCTAAAATATAACTTCCTGCCTCTCCTACTTTAACCACAACGCTATCGCCAAGTATTTCTCCCGAGTTAAAACTAGTCCATGTATAGGAGAAGTTGTCACCCGTGGAAGACCCAACTGCTGATAATTCGACGATTGGCATGGTACAGGTAATTGTATCGGCCATACCCGCCTCTGCCAATGGGGCAATCGTATCAATCATAACCTCAACAGATTGCGTATCTGAGGTCATGACTTCCGTATTCGTAATAATCAAGCTATAGACTCCAGGGCAGGACACCTGAGCTACCGGCGCATCTGCCCCTTCCAAAAGGCAGCTTGTTTCCGGAGCGATCCATTCATAGGTGATATTTGAACCTTGAGTTGAGCCCGAAGCATCCAGCGCAACCGAAAAACGATCACAACTAAGGCTATCAGGCGTGAGAATTACGATCTGTGGCCCGCAATTCTCAATGACGAGAATTTCTTCTGAATCTGAGCAAGTTCCATCAAGGTTTGTAACGGTAAAGGTGTAGATACCGGGTTCTTCTACCCCTATCAAATTATTGGTCGGTGCAAGCATGTCTCCTCCAAAACTCCAGGAATAGTTGCCGAAGCTGGAATTGGAACCATCAAGAATAGCTTGTCCAGATTCACAAGATATGAATACTGTATCCGGGACGATGGCTACTGGCACTATAGAACTCGAACGAACCGTCATCGTGTCTGTATTCAAGCAACCTGTCTGATTATCTTGAACCTCCAGAATATATGCACCGGGGCAAGACACCACTACATTCAAGGTATCAGTTGGGCTTTCCAGGCAAGGACCGGACCAGCGTATACTGGCATTTTCTATCGGGACGCTTGTGCTTCCCATCAAAAACAATGAATCTGTATCGCAGAAAAAGTCCTGATTTGGACCTGCATCAACGAAGGGTATGTCATCTGTGAGCGAGACAAAGATAGTACTTGAATCTCGGCAACCAGTAACTGTATTTTCAATGGTAAGTCTATATATGCCTTGTTCCTCAACAGTCGCGGTGGGTTCAGTAAGGCTGGTATTTATATTTCCTTCCACTGCTCGCCAGAGAAAACTAAAATCTGGTCCACTGGCATTATTTCCTCCACCCAGTACCACAGTCGTCCGAGTACAGGTAAGGCTGGTATCTGGCCCCAGGTCAACCGTAGGCAAAGCAATATTATCAATCACATTTACTGTGGCTGTGTCCTTACATTGACTCACCTGATTGGTGATGACGAGCGTGTAGGTACCGGTTTGATTTACGGTTGACTCAGCGGTAGTTTGCCCGCTGACGATCCCAGGCCCGTCCCAAGCAAAATCAAGGTTTGCAGAAGAACTAGATCCCACCCCAGAAACAACTACTTCCGTATCTCGGCAACTCAATTCAGCAGGTGGTGAAATAATAGCAATGGGTTTATCTAGAATCTCCGTAACCACTACACTATCCAGGCTTACACAAGCATTATCAGTATTAGTCACTTCCAGGATATAAGTACCAGGACAATCTACATCAATCTGCAGTTGATCATTGCTGGTGGTAATGCAAGGTCCTTCCCATGAATAGGTAAAATTTGAGCCGGTTGAAGTTCCATTGGCATCCAGGGTAACACTGGTTTGTTCACAATTTAAAACTGCTCCAAGGCCAGCTTCCGCAACAGGTAAACCTACGTCCTGATTCACAACAACCATTGCTGTATCTGAACAACGCGTGAAGGTATCCAAAACGACTAGAGTATAAGTCGCGGCTACTCCCACTGCTACCGTTGAGCCAATAGTATCCCCGATAAATGTTCCTGATTCACTACTCCAAAGGTATTGCACATCGCTTCCTGTGGTAGCGGTAGCTCCGACATTTAAATTGGTACTTGGAGCATCGCAGGTTAGTAGGTCGGGTGCATCAATCGCAGCAGTTATATTAGTAATGGTGTCTTCAACCACGAGGATAATGGAATCTTTGCAGGTATTGGTGAGGTTGGTAATAACCAGTTCATAAATTCCCGTCGCATCTATGGTGGGCGTAGGGGTTCCTTGGCCATTCGCTATATTACCACCATTACTTGCTTTCCACAATAGGTTAAAATTTGGACCCTGATCCGAAGCTGTAGCGTCCAATATTTGATCCCGCACTTCGCAATTTAAGAGGGTCGGAGGAGCCACTAACACTTGAGGAGAAGTGATATCCTGTGTTACTAGCACATCCTCGGTACTTGTACATCCATTGCGGCTATTAGTAACACGCAGCGTGTAAGAGCCTTCCTGATTTATGATGAAATTCGGGCTGTTAGAGGCAGGTAACGTATCGCCATTCATATCCAACCAATAATATAAAAACTCAGCACCAGCAGAAGTATTGATTCCTCCTAAATTTACTTCCGTCACACCACAGGTGAGTAGCGTGTCTGGGCCAGCATCAGCAATTGGGGTAGCGGTATCGTTGCCGACCACTATCTGATCCTCGAATTGGCAGCCATTTTCGGAATTAGTTACTTGAAGACTATAGGTTCCTGGGGATTGAACCGTGATCTGGGCCGTGGTGTTATCTCCATTAATTTGCCCATCTGCAGTTTGCCAACTATAGGTAAACTCCGGGCCACTAGAGGTCCCTACCCCGCCTATTATTCGTTCTGGAAAACTACAACTGATATCAATGTCTGTACCCGCATCGGCTGAAGGTGGTATTCGATCCTCCAATACCACCACAGTATCAGTCATACTACAGGTCGTCGTGGCCTCCGTCCGACTTATCGTTAAGCTTAAAGTATCCGCCATATTAACGGTCAAAACAGGAGCCCCTCCTACTATATTCCCATCCATATCTTGCCAGTTGAAAGTCAGCAAGCCAGATGGACTGGAATTACTTGCATTCAATTCTATGCCATTATTGAAGCAAGTAATAGTATCTGGTTCTGGTAGATCTATTTGAAGATCCAAAACCGTAAGGTCTAGATTGACAATACTATCGCAGTTGCGCGCCGATAACAGATTCACCTGGTACTGGCCCGTTTCCGTAAAAATGCTATCCCCCACCTCGAAATTTTCTCCCGGACAGATTAATTCTGTCAAATTGGTAATGATGGGTTGCAGAATTTCCAAATCCAGATTAATAATACTATCGCAACCGACAGAACTCTGCAGAGTATCCGTGTAATTCCCTTGAATTCGATAAATGCTAGGTCCGATCTGCACGGAGTCTCCTTCGCAGATCGTCATATCCAGATCCTGTACAATGGTATTGATAACGGTCAAGTCAAGGTCAACAATGCTATCACAACCAGCAAAACTCTCCAAGTCAAAAATATAATTTCCCGAATCATACACGATGCTATCTCCTACCATTACACTATCCCCTTGGCAGATCTGCTCTATTAGAAAAACAGTATCCGGCGGAGCCTCGATTTGTACCGTAATACAATTATCACTCACAGCTCCACAGAATAGTGGGAAAAAGCTATTAAAATTATTTTGTAGACTATCTAAATCGACGGTATTGATCAGTTGCGCAAGACTATCCGCCTGTGAAGCCCGATAAGAGAGTCCACAAATCTGATATACTCCCCCTGGAAAGTTTTGGAGATCAGGTACTGTATCAAAACCGATGATTAGGCTATCTCGGGCTAGAATATAGGTATAGTCATACTCTGCGGTATCAGCAACACCCGCACTAAAAAAAGGATCTGGATCCAAGAGCAAAGAGGTATCACCTTCACAAGTCAATAGGTCCGGTGCTCGCAACTCTCCTCCTACCCCAAAACAACAATCTACCCCACGACTATCACAAAAAATTAGCCGCGCAAAAATAATGGCCCCAGAATTAAAAGGAGCCGGATCATTAGAGAAGTTAAATGTCCAGTTTCCATTGACCGCCCCCGTATTAAAATCCTCCAGATCACCATTAAACGGATAGTAAGACCCCGTGTAGAGAAAAAAGACGCCAAAATCATTGGCTTGTTCATTATCCCAACGATCCAGGTAGCCACTATCAGGCATGGCGGGTTCAATAGAAGGTATAAATGTGATGTCCCAAGTGGAGCCAAAGGTAGAACCATTCTGCCCGCTATTGGGGCCAATAAGGTCTACGGTTTGCCCGCCAGGAGAGGTTAGCGACAATTCAAAGTATTCAACAAAGGTGTGCTTGAATTTCAATTCAATTCCACAGAGGCCTTGTGCTGGGTCAGCTAAGTCGTTGTTAACAAAATCTGCAATGTTTAAGGTGAAACTCCCGGTGGTATTCGGATCGATAGTGACAGTATCGGTCAAGCCACAGCTCTGACCAATAGCAATAATAGGGAGGATTATGATATGCCATAAGATTATTATACGTCGCATAAAGGATCGTATAGAATGTTTTTGGGATATATTCTTGCGTAGATTCATCAAAGCAAATGTGCTTGTCGGAATTCTACTTTTCAGAACGGCACCGAGGCTTAGTAGTTATGCAAAGGTAAACAATTAACGTGCCTATTTCGAGCTTCCATTTGTTAAAATGCCGACGGACGGCTTTTTCACATTGACCACAACCATGGTTATCAGGCTACTCAGGGCATACAGGCAAACTGCAATATCCATGACAGCCTTTGGTTAACAAAACGTGAAAATCAGGGTACTTTCTGACCTTTTTCATCTTTAAGCGTTAATGTAATTGTGGCTTTTATCTTGGTAATACCTTACACCTACTGTTATTCTGTTGTATCCATGATTGGATACCAAAACAACAATTAGCAAGAGCTCCGCCTATGTTCTTGCAGTATCAATTTGAAGAATAATTATCTTTGTTGAAAATAATCTTATTATGAAAAAAGTTTTGCTTATAGCTTTTCTGAGTAGTGTACTGGTTATCGCCTTAAGCCAGGAGGCCTTTGGTCAACGCTCAAGCAAGCGCTCATCTACGGATGAATACTTTGATGAAAGTGGTGGATTCCAACACAGATTGTGGTACGGAAGTCATGTTACACTTGGCTTCCAAGGTAATTCTTTCCAAAGTACTTTTCAGGCGGGTCTAGCGCCCATGATTGGATATAAGGTCTTTGACGCATTGTCTATCGGACCTCGAGGTTCATTGACTTATTTTAGTTATCGCCTAAACCAAGGTGGAGGAAATAATGTAGAAAAACTCAATACCACTTCTTGGTCAGTAGGGGGATTTGTTCGTTTTCGCCCGGTAGAGACCTTCTTTGGTCAAGTGGAAGCCAACTTGGTAAATGAACCTAATAATATTATCTGGAATAATGTCACCCAAGAACTGGATGTAACTCGTCGCGAACGATCTGCCATTAACATTGGACTAGGTTATACAAGTAGTAATGGTGGCCCCATAGCCTTTGAGGCCTTAATTCTCTATAATGTAAACCCTCCCAGTAACGATATTACGTCCCCATTGGATTATCGTTTTGGCTTGACTTATAATTTCTAGTCACGCTCCTTTAGCAAGGAAGTCGCACTTGTTCATTCTAGCAAGTGCGACTTCCATTACTGCTGGGCCTACAGCCTGGCTAAAGTTTTATTTAGTCCATCCATCTAGGATTCTAGATCTAGTCATTTCATTGGCTAAAAACTCACCGTAAGTCCTAATAGATAGTTTACGCCTGCTTGAGGATAAAACCCTTGATCGACTAACGTAGTATTTCCGAATTGATATCGATAGGACCAAGCATTGGTCTCATACAAATTGTCTGTAATATTTCTCACCAATAGCCTTATACCTAATTCCTGCAATCCTTTGGACTGCCATCGATAGTGTATCCCCAAATCGGTGAAGAAATATGGATCAAGCGTATTCGCCTCATCTCCACTGTTATCAATGTACTGCCGGCTAACATACTTACTCATGAGATTAAACGTCAATTGCTGATTGGATGAATTCAAGGCATCCCAAGCCAGATCGGCACCTGTGATCACCGACGGTGAAAAGGCTAATGGTGTATTTTCTCTGACCACCTCTTTCTGTCCTAGCCAATTGAAATTCTCATCATATTGATCCATAAACTCAGAGAATTGCTTGACCTTATTGTCACTAAAAGTGGCATTTAGATCCAATCTTAGCGTTGAACTCAAGGCTATTCCTCCGACTAATTCCAAACCTGCCCGATAGCTATTATCTACATTAACTCGAATATATTCTCCAACATCATTAATCTGCCCATTTACAACCAACTGGTCTCTATAAGACATGTAGTAAAAATTGGCACCCAATGCGCCTTGCTTATTCTGCCATTTGTACCCCAGTTCTGTATTGTATAAACGTTCTGGTTTGGGAACAGCACTAATTGGATTCTCGGTATAATCATTGCGATTCGGTTCTCGATTAGCTACCGCAAAAGAAAGGTACATTTCAGAAGCATCATTAACTTTATACCATAGGCCAGCTTTTGGATTAAAGAAATTCAGACTGGCTGATTGTTCCACATTCTGGAGGTTGTCATTGAAGCCCAAGAATTCATAATCCACCATTCTATATTGCAGATCAAGGTAAGCGTTTAATCCTTTTGCCAATTCATAGTTCCATTTCGCGTAGATGTTGAAATCTTTCTTTGCGGCATCATTCTCATAATAGCGATCACTTAACTCGCTTTCTGAAGCATATCTGGCCCAGATCACTTCTCCAAAGTGTAAGCCTTCATAGATGTTGTAGCCCCCTCCTATCGTGGAAGTCAACTTCTGATCTTCAGTTTGGTGTTGCAGGGAAAAAATCCCGCCATAAAAGTCGTTATCCAGCCACCTTCTTTGAATTAGGTCCGAGCGGCTAATGGTCGAATCCCCAATTGTGATTGGGGTCAAATTGAAGGAGGTCATACTTGCATTTCCTTCATAGTTTTCAAAGAACCCCATCCCCTTGGTATAGTGCAAGGCCAAGCTGAGCTGCCAATTATTCTCTAGCTGCTGGTCGTAGAGCAGCTGATAGTGTGTTTGACGATAGTCATCTACCTCATTATCATGCGGCTCTCCTGCCTTATCCGTTCCAGCGGAATTAAAGGTTCGAGTGTCAGGATCATCCAACAGATCTGCCGGAACCCCATTCCACGCTTGGTAGGTAATTTCATGTCCGGAAAACAAATTAAAGCGCAATGAGCTCTTTTTGCCAATATAAGCGCCAGAAAGGAAGTAGGAATCCAAATCCGCAGACCCTCTATCGATATATCCATCGGAAGTAATTTTGGACAATCTTCCATCCAGCGTAAACTTCCCATTCAACAACCCTGAACCAAAGGTTACATTGCGTTTAAAGGTGTTGAAAGACCCAGTAGCCAAATTTACCGCCCCGTAAGCTTGCTCGTGCAGCTTGGCAGTATTAAGGTTGATGGTAGCCCCAAAGGCACCCGCACCATTGGTAGACGTACCCACCCCTCTTTGAATTTGTACATCGTTTGTTGAACTGATAAAATCTGGAAGATCCACCCAAAATGTCCCTTGCGATTCTGCATCATTGAGCGGAATACCATTAATCGTAACATTGATTCGAGTGGGATCCGATCCTCTTATCCGAATCCCAGTGTAGCCAATCCCTGTCCCTGCATCAGATGTAACTACTGCTGAAGGCGTCCACCTAAGGAGGTAAGGTACATCTTGCCCCAGGTTTCTCTCTTCCAGTTCTTCCTTCCCTAGGTTGGTGTAGGTCATTGGTGTCTTCTCGCCTGCTCGGGTAGCCGTAATCGTCAACCCTTCTAGGTTAAAGATACGCTGTGACAATCTTAAATTTTGGATCGCACTAGCCACTCCTTCTTCTACGATTAGCTTCTGCCGCACTTCTTGATAACCTACATAGGTGGCAACCAGCGTATAAGTACCAGGCTGTACCTTTTCGATTAGATAACGGCCATCAGCATCGGTGGCAGCTCCTTGACGGCTTTCTTTCAAAATTAAATTGGCTCCCAGGATCGGTTGACCATTCTCATCGGTCAGAACCCCTTCTACTTGAGCCTGCCCCAGCAGCGTAAAGCCGCAGGCCATTAGTAAAACAAAAGTGAAAAAACGCATAAAAATTAGTTAAGCATAAAAGAATGACTACCGGTGGGGTTTGGATAGCCGTTTCTTCCCCTGCCCGAGCCAAGCTACTCGCTAAACCTTTGCGCACTGCCCTTCAACTACTGTTGATTTGCCATGCACATCAGGATAGGCTCGTCTGCACTACTCTTGGATAAACCCGAAGATTCCCCACTAGCAGTCCAGCCGCTTTAGTTCTCGAGCGATAACCATTGAAGATTATAAATGTCGCTCCCTTCCCGGAATTACCCGGCCAGGTTCAATGGGTATGATCTCAGCCTGATAAGTAAGGCACCCCTATTGAGATACCGCAAAGGTAAGAAAATAATTATTCAGCGGTAGCTGCTGTTGTCATCCTACCGTCATGCTTTTGCACATCTTCTGTAAGATCTTTAAATTGAGGCATGAATCTTCATCAACTACAGGCCCGTAACCAGGAGCTTTCCATATTGAACGCCATCGCACAGGACCTCAATCGCGCTTTGACGCTAGAAAAAGCTTTGGACACGGCCCTTCGCCAAACGGTACACTTATTACAATTGAAAACCGGTTGGATTTGGTTGATATCACCTCAAGATGGTTCATCCTATATCGCCGCTTCCTACAATCTCCCCCCCATTTTTGAAGAACGGCCAGATTTGCTAAACGGTACCTGCTATTGTTTGAAGAAATACATTGATGATCATTTAGCAGATACTGCCAACATTAGTGAAATCACCTGCACGCGCCTAAAGGATCTCCAAAAAGGCACTGATGGTCTACGTTTTCACGCCAGTGTACCGCTAGTCAGCAATAAAGGGAAGATTGGCATTATGAATGTGCTGAGCGAACACTCGCAGCAGTTGTCAGAGGATCAACTGCAATTGCTCCACACCATTGGAGATATGTTAAGTATCGCGATTGAAAGAGCACGGCTATTCGAGCGAAGCCAACACTTGGGGGTGATGGAGGAACGCAATCGACTTGCCAGAGAGATCCATGACACACTGGCCCAGGGCCTCAGCGGTATTGCGCTTAAACTGGAAACGACGCAAGCCCTCCTCGAAAGTAAAAAGGTAGAAAAGGCCAATCAGTGGCTCTCTCAAACCATTGAATTTACACGTCAAAACCTGGAAGAGGCCCGCCGATCTGTACTAGACCTGCGTGCCACACCCTTACAAGGTCATAACTTGGTAGAAGCTCTCCGGGCTTTGGCAGAAGCACACAATGATGAACTAGAAGGGAAACTGGAGGTTATTGGTACCTATCACCCTCTAGATCAACGGGGTGAATTAGGACTTTATCGCATTGCCCAAGAAGCTTTAACCAATATTCGCAAGCACGCTCAGTCCAAAGCTTTTCAGCTTCGTTTGCAGTATGAGGCAGACCAAGTGCTATTGACCATAGCTGATGCAGGTTGTGGTTTTAAGGAAGATGAAGAATCAACAGGCTTAGGTCTTGTAGGTATCCGTGAAAGAGTACATTTGCTCAAGGGGAAAATGAACCTACAAAGCACTCCGGATTCCGGTACTCGTATCGAAGTACAGGTCCCATACAATAGATAATATGCAACAACCCATCAAGATATTTGTAACAGATGACCATCCCGTGGTCAGAGAAGGCTTAATAGCCGTCCTAGAAACCCAAGATGAATTTTTGATCGTCGGAGAAGCTTCCAATGGAGTCGAAGCTTTACCTCTGTTACTGGAGAAGGAAGCGGATATTTTATTCCTGGATTTAGCCATGCCTGAAATGGATGGAGTCCAACTTATCGAAGCGCTCCAGTCGAAGGGAAGTAGCACGAAAGTGATCATCTTCACCATATTTGATACCGACGAACGCATCATCAGTGCCATCAAAGCCGGTGCCAAAGGATATCTCCTGAAAGGAGCAAGTCGACAAGAAATATTCGATGCTGTACGCACCGTACACGCCGGAGGCTCATTGCTACAACCTGCCGTAGCCACTAAGTTATTCCAACACATTAGCCAAGACATTACCCCTCTCACTCCTAGAGAATTAGAAGTCTTGAAAGCACTTTCCAAAGGAGCAAAGAATAGTGAAATCGCCACCGCATTGTTCATATCAGAACGCACCGTAAAATTCCATGTAAGTGCCATTCTCAGCAAACTAAACGTGCAAAACCGCACAGAAGCCGTCCAAGTCGGCATTAAGCGTGGTTTAATCGACCTGTCCTAAAGTACAGGTCATCTCCTGTACCATTAGTGCCTTGAAAACTAGCCTTCCGCCAGATGCCTCGCCTTGCTAATTCCTGCAGCTTTGTAGTGATTCTTAAACAACTGTTCTCTATCAAGTTTTGTGAGTTTGAGTCAGCCATTTAGATAATTGGTCAGTCTCTTTTAGATACAGTTCATTTTCCTAAACTGCTGACCACAAAACTTGTCAGAGAAGAAAACATCGAATTATGCATACTACAAAGCAAAGAACTGCTCTAATTACTGGCGCATCCAGAGGTTTAGGATACGCAATAGCTGAAGCGCTTGCCCATAAAGGCTGGCATCTACTGATTAATGGCCGCAATGCCAAAGCTTTACTAACTGCCCAAAAGAAACTAGAGCAATTCACTACTGTTGAAGCCATATCTGGCGATGTAATGGATGAAATCCATCTCATTCAATTCCCGGAGCGCCTGGAAAAACTCCCGCCACTGGAATTGGTCATCAATAATGCCAGTACCTTGGGCGCCTCTCCACAGCCCCAATTGCTAGATTACCCCATTGAGACCATCCATCATATCTTCCACACCAATGTGATTGCCCCACTTTCTCTAATACAAAAGGTTCGTTCCTTCTTAAGTGCGAAACCAAAGATCATCAATATCAGCAGCGATGCCGCCGTCCAAGCCTATGCAGGCTGGGGAGGTTATGGCGCTAGCAAAGCCGCCCTGGATCATCTGACCGCTATACTCGCCGAAGAAAACCCCAAATGGCAGGTCTATGCCGTAGACCCAGGAGACATGCGTACCCAGATGCATCAAGAGGCCTTCCCTGGCCAAGACCTAAGCGATCTCCCACTTCCTACGGACCTGGCTGTCCCTTCCATCATGAGTTTAATTCAGCATCCATGGCGCAGTGGTCGCTACACACCAGATCAACTACAGGTGGAACCATTGGCGGAAATGCAAGCCCTCTTGAAATAATGTTGAAGCTTGGAAGGTGGGACCAGCTCGTTACACCTTCTTCCTTGAACACCATTTATTCCCCATTATTCATTGAAGTTGTTTAAAGATGATTGACTGCAATTGGAGCAAAAAAAACATGCTTAAACAACTGCATTAAAAACAATCCTATGTCTATCCTATCATTAAAACCAGAATCATCCCTGCTAAGTCAGAATAAGGCCTATGCCTTTGACCTTCCCTACCAACTGGAATGCGCCAAACCAACAGAAGAGCGCGGTATCCGTCGAGATGAAGTCAGGCTCATGGTTTCGCACTACAATGATGATCAATTGTTCCATACAGACTTCCATAAAATCGACCAATTTTTACAAGCAGGTGATGTCTTGATTGTCAATACTAGTGGCACCTTAAAGGCCGCCTTGGAAGGGTTCCTGGAAGATGGAAAGAAAGTACGAATCCATTTTTCCACAAAAATTAATTCTGATAGGTGGGTCATCGAGATCAGGGAAGTCGTAGACGGAAGCACTCGTCGCTATGCTGGGTCCAAGCCAGGAGAAGTAGTTGCACTAAAGAATGGCGGTAGTCTGAGGCTTTCCACTTCTTACTATGATACCAAACGGGATAAACACCTGAGACTGTGGGAAGCACAAATTAACCTGCCCATCCCATTAGAGGAGTACCTCGATCTTTATGGCCAACCCATTCGCTATCAATACATCAAGAAAAACTATCCTCAATCTTACTATCAAACCGTTTTCGCGCAAGAAATGGGCAGTGCCGAAATGCCTTCAGCTGGGCGCCCCTTCACAGCAGAATTAATCACCCGACTGGTCAGTAAAGGAGTTCATATTGCACCCATACTGTTGCACACGGGGGTAGCCAGCCTGGAGGTGGATGAAAGACCCTATGAAGAATATTACCGCGTACCTCAGCATACAGCGGACCTCATCAATTGGGCAAAAAAAAGAGGCAAAAGAATCATAGCCATTGGTACTACGGCCATTCGTGCCATCGAATCGGCGGTGGATGAGACAGGTGAGATTCAAGCTTCTGAAGGTTGGACAAACGTATTCATAACGCCAGCAAGAGGTTTGCAGGTGGTGGAAGGACTATTAACGGGATTCCATGAACCTAAAGCCTCCCATTTATTGATGTTAGAGACCTTGACCGGCTCGGCTCATCTTGATTTGAGTTATCGGGCGGCCTTGGAACAGCAGTACTACTGGCATGAATTTGGCGACCTTCACCTCATACTGCCTTAGGTATCAATGGCAGGAAAATGCTTTATCACTAACTGCAAGGCGCAATCAAGACGCGCCTCTCCCTGCCCTTCTACAATCCCATATGGTAAATGGAACTCATCTAGGTTTTGCTTATATAGTTTAAAAAGGGCCTCGCGATCCGCTATCGCAGCATGTTCTCTGAGGGGATCCGGGGTCCAAGCTATATCCGGACTACAGAGTAGGTAAAGGTCAGCTGGATGATTCAGTAGCATCTCTTTAATCTGCGCATCGGATCGACCAAATTTATACAATCCCCAAACCCGCATGACCAACAAAGAGGTGTCACAAAAATAAATGGGGCCTTCCCCTTTCGCCATCTTCCTTTCTTGCGCCAATTGTCCTTGTGCAATGGGCACTAGATCCTCTTCCACATAGGGACGATCTAGTCGATCTAAGAAAGTCCGAGCGTATTCTAGCAAATGTGGAACATTAAAATGTTTAGCAAGTGCCAGGGTCAAAGTAGATTTCCCACTGGATTCTGGGCCCGTCAAAGCCACCTTCAACATAAATCTTTTCTTTTATACTGGTTACTCTCACATCCACTCCGTTTCCCAAACTAAACCTTCATCAGCCAGAACATACACTACATAGTGTCTTACAGTATTCGCCTAATTCTAGCTTTTGATGTGAGTGATTTGTGGGTACGCTGCAAAGGTCGTAAATTCCAAGCGTAATAGATACAAGAAACATGGACTGCAAAACCTGTGGCACCGCACTGCTAGGTACCTATTGTCATCAGTGTGGCCAAAAGACGATTACCGAACGCTTTTCCTTAAGGCAAATATTGAGAGATTTGGTCAGGATGGTTACGAATGTAGATAATGGCTTCTGGTTTACAATGAAGGAGCTCTTTATCCGACCTTCTACCGTGATTGAGGCCTACCTTTCGGGAGCTACCCGTAGGTACTACGATCCATTCAGATATTACTTTATCATAATTGCAGTATCTGCCATCCTCCAACTAAGCCTAGGAACCTTTGACCTGCAACAGGCTAATATCAGAGAAACACTCAACCCAAACATGTCTGAGGAAGCCCTGCAACAGCAGTTGGCAATCATGGAGTACGTGAAGAAGTTCTTGAATATCATACCCCTCCTGATCCTACCCTTTATCGCCTTAGCTATCAAATGGATGTTTCGCAAACGAGGATGGAATTTTGCGGAGCATTTGATTAGCACCACCTTTGTCTATGGTCAAACGGCAATTTTAGGTTTGATTCCTCTTTTAACCTTCTATTTCGCTCCACAATACATCAATTGGGGACTACCTATTAGTATCCTACTTGCTGCTTTATATTTCGCGTATACCTATCATAAAATATTTAGCATGAATGTGGTATGGACCTTTTTCAGGTCTTTGATAGCTATCATTCTAGGCTTCATTTTAATGTCCCTCTTCATGGGACTACTTGGGATTATTATCGGTATCACCTATGCCATGTTGCTTAAGTGATCTGATGTAGGGGCAACGAGACTTTGAATCATCAGAAACGGCTAAAAAATGGGAGCAACTATTGTCGCACTACTTCAGCAGAAAATGGAAAACAATTTCTGTCTCCAGGTCGTTTTACAAACATGCATGATATTGAGCCTCATTTCCAGTGGAGAGACCGCTATGTAGCTTCTGAAGATCCAGATTCTCCCTTTTTTGGAAGAGTATATGACGAGTTCCAATTTACTCAGAAAGTATACAATTACTTCATCCATCCGCAATGGGATGCATTTGGTTCAGCCACCCTATACCTGAAAATATTGTATGTCGACTACAATGAAGGAGTAGCCATCATTGAGTTAATTGGGGAGTGGAATGACTGTCTACATAATGACATCATGCACCTCAAACGAGAGATCATTGATTCTTTGATTCAATACGATATCTACAAGTATATACTGATCTGTGAAAATGTGATGAATTTTCACGGCTCTGATGACAGCTATTATGAAGAGTGGTATGAAGATATAAGAGAAGAAGAGGGTTGGATTTGTTGTTTGAACACTTTACCACATGTCGAAGAAGAAATGCTTTCTACTCGTCTACAATCTTTCATGAATTTTGGAGAAATATTTAACAATATCTACTGGAGGCCGCAAAAACCACTCATTGTATATAAGGCCATCGAAGGGCTACTCCAGGGCGAGATCAAAAGATTGTACTAGAACAGTGCAAAATGAGAATACTGAAGAAGGGTGAGTACTATGGTCAAAAGAAGAAGGAATTAAAAGTCAATGAGGTTATTCTATCAGAGTATTCCTATGTTTCTCCTAGCACTGACTGGCATTACCATGAGAATCCCTATTTCATGTACCTTGTACAAGGGCAGATTTATGATGTGAATAAGAAAATAAGCAGTACCTGTAGCCCTGGTTCTTTACTTTTCCACAATTGGCAAGAGAAACACTACAATTATAAGCATTCTCAATTTGCGAAAGGGTTTCATATCGAATTACAGAATAAGTCACTGCGAAATTTCCTGATACCCACACTGAGTGTAGAGGGAAGCATTACAGTGAATAATCCCAACGCCCATTTGACCCTCGCCAAGATCTACCATGAATTTCAGTATATAGATAGCTTCTCGAGTATTGGAATTGAAAGTCTTTTGATTTCACTTTGCCGCAATATTGAGAAGGATATCAAGATGCTTAATCCCAGTTCAACTTGGCTCAAAACCCTAACCGACCTAATACATGAAAATCAAGAGCCTGCTACGCTAAATGACCTCTCTAGCATTCTCCAAGTCCACCCTGTCCACATTTCTCGCACTTTCTCCAAAGAAATGGGTTGCACTTTAAGCCAATACATCAGGAGGATCAAGATTCGAAAATCCATCCCTTATCTGCTTGACAGCAAATTCAACTTGACAGCAATTGCCTACCTCTGTGGTTTTGCTGACCAAAGTCATTTTTCCCGAACCTTTAAAAGATGTATGCATATCTCCCCCCGAACCTATAGATCAAGATTTAAGGTCTAGTACTGGTTTAAACTTATTCACCTGGACTGCGACCTAAAGGCTTGAACTTCCTGGACTTCAGCTTTTTCTTTTCTCAGACCTTCCAGGTATGAAACTCAAAAAGAGCTTCGCCAGTAAATTCAATCCTTTGGTCTCATCAGCAGCCAATAAGTTCAAATCAGTGCCTGATGTTAAATCCGTTCAAGTTTTGGTCAGCTTAAATGTAGAAATTTGCCCAAAACACAAACTGATGCGAATCACACTAATGCTTATCATTTCTCTAAGCCTAGCTTTGGCTGCTACTGCACAAATAAATTTTTCGACTGCCAATCCTTCCGCGCACCCTCTTTTGCAGAAAATGGATAGTTTAATTACTGCGGGGAAGTACGAACGGATCACCAGCGTACTGGTCATTCAAAATTCGAATCTTGTATTTGAAAAATATTATCAAGGAAAGAACTCAAATTCACGGCACAACACCCGCTCTGCCACTAAAACTCTGGCGACCATTCTTACAGGAATTGCTATTGACAAGGGGTATATAGAATCAGAGCAAGATTATATTTTCAAATATCTAAAAGCCAATAAACCAGTCAAAAACCCAGATCCCAGAAAGGATTCAATTACCATAGAGGATTTGCTAACTATGAGTTCTGTATTGGAGTGTGACGATTTCAATAATTACTCAAGAGGGCATGAAGAACGTATGTATTTTATTGAAGACTGGACACAGTTCTTACTCGATTTACCCATTAGATCCTATCCGTTTAATGGTCCTCCTAGTAGTCGCCCCTATGGAAGAGCCTTTGCTTATGCTTCAGCCAAATCAGCCGCGGTGGGAGATATTGTCGAGCGAGCAATCGGGCAAAGATTGGACAGTTTTGCCATAAAGAACCTCTTTAAACCACTAGGTATCAATGAATACACGCTTCACTATTCCCCAAAGGGCGTACTGAATACGGCTGGTGGAAGTGAGTATAGAAGTAGAGATTTGGCTAAACTAATACAACTACTCCTCAATAAAGGGAGATGGGAAGAGCAACAAATTATTTCCTCCGATTGGATCGCTAAGGCCACTACCCCCAAAGCTCACGCTTACGATATTTATGATTATGGCTATTTTCTTTGGTTAGGTGGCTATGGTAAACAACAGGAACACAAGGCATTTTTCATGTCTGGCAATGGTGGCAATAAAGTAATGGCTATTCCTAGTCTAGCCGTTTCAATCGTCATCACCTCCACCAATTACAATAACCGAAATGCCCACAATTACGCTGACGAAATAATTTCAAACTACATCGTTCCGAGCATGATGGAATCAAAATAGTCCATCGATTTCCGTACCTCCTTCGTACACAAACCAAAACTCCTTATACAACAAAACGGATCATGTTGAAATATTTAGGAAGAACCTAAATAAGTTTTCAACATGATCCGCAGGAGTTAAGTAAACACTATCTCTTCTTTAGCAAATCGCTTGGACAACTATAAAATGAGGTAAAAAAACTGCCAGCGGTAATCACCGGTGAAGCCTTAGGTTTCATTTTCAAGCCTCCTTTAATACGGGATTTGCCATAGATCTGCCATAAAGTGCTTGTTTTAACACTTACTATTGCCGCACTGCCTCAAACATCTTTTCCACCTGTTCCAGGGTAAAACTCCCCACCAATCCAGTTTGGAAAACATATTCTTTATCCCCTTGGACCTTTACATAGCGAAACCCATAATTGATAGCCGTAGAATCAATTACGGTCTCGTAGATAAATCCGTCCGTTTCTTCTTGTATTATTTTCGAAAAGTATCGATTGGATTTCACTTCGGAAAGTTGTGCTGACTTTACTTTTGCGATATCCATCGTTTCGGCATCAGAAGCATATATCTGTACGTAGTACTCGTCGCCTTCTTTGACGGTCACATCTTGGATCAAACCGCCTAGGTCTGAACTATTTACTTCCGCACTATCGGGAGCCATTATGGTCATTGGTATTCCATATTGTAGCAGGTCTTTTTCAACCCAATCTTGCTCAGTCCCATTTCGCTGACAAGCCCACATCAAAATTACAACTACTACAAAAAGCAAGGATTTTTTCATTAATGCTATCTTTTAGTTATGATCGACAAAAATAAAGGTTTTATCACCAAAACGATTAAATTTGTGCGCTAATTGAAAACGGTAAGCACTTATTTAATGCCCTTCTCTGACAATTTTGCCGTTAGTGAATTAGGTAAACAGACTGCCCCCAAAGGAAGTAGTGCTAAACCTAAGGAGCCAACGCCAACATACAAAATGTTTAGAGATTGATTTATTCATTGTTTGGTCATTCTTCATAGGGTCTAATATAATATGATTCAGAGCCTTCATATAAGAAACTATGCCATTATCGAGTCCCTGGAAATCAATTTTTCAGATGGACTCACCATCATCACCGGGGAAACAGGGGCTGGCAAGTCTATCCTTTTGGGGGCCCTGGGATTGATCATGGGAGCTCGCGCAGACACTAAGTCTCTCTATAACGAAGATCAGAAATGTGTTATTGAGGGCAACTTCAATATTCGCCCATATGCACTCTCAAGTTTTTTCGAAGCGTATGATCTAGATTATGATGATGACCTGATCGTACGCCGCGAGATTGCGCCATCCGGCAAATCGCGAGCTTTCATCAATGACACTCCCGTCAACCTAAAGGTACTCCAAGATCTGAGTTCTTCACTAATCGATCTTCATCAACAATTTGATACGCTTGATATACACAAGGTATCTTTTCAATTGAGGATGCTAGATGCATTAGCAGGAAACAAGACTGATCTGGAAAATTATCAAGCCTTATACCGTACCTATCATCAAAATAAAAAACGCTTAGCGCAATTGGTAGAAGCGACTCAGAGCGCCTCCAAAGAAATGGACTACAACCAATTTCTTCTAGATGAATTGCACCAAGCAGAATTGATCGATGGGGAGCAGGAGAAGCTGGATAATGAACACGCCCGACTTGCCAATGCGGAAGATATCAAGCATACCCTTGGCAGCACATTTCAACAACTAGTTGAGAGCGAGCATGCAATATTAGGTCAAATGCAGGAATTGCAAAGTAACCTGCTGAAACTGGGGAAGGTCGACCAACAGGTTAATGGGATACAGCAGCAGTTCTCTGACTTGATGGTTGGCTTAGAAGAATTGGCCAATGAATGTGAGAAAATCGCAGAGAATACCGAATATGATCAAGAACGAATCACTGCTTTAAATGAAAGGCTGACGCTCATTGACAATTTACAGAAGAAGCATCAGGTAGGAACAGTAGAAGCCCTGCTGGCTATTCAGCAAGATCTGGAACAGAAACTTAGCGCCTACTCCAACTCTGATGCAGAAATCGGACAATTAGAAAAGGTAATTGAAGGGCAGGAGGAGAAATTAAGGGCTAAGGCAGGGAAACTGCGTAAAAGCCGAGCGAGTGTAATCAAGGGCTTCGAGCAAAAAGTGCATGATATGCTGGCACAGCTTTCAATGCCCTCTGCGCGCATTCAGGTCGTAATGGATCCTGCAGAACAACTTAACAGTACTGGATTTGATGAAGTATACTTTCTTTTTGCAGCCAATAAAGGAAGTCGAATGCAGCACATCAAGGATGTAGCCTCTGGTGGTGAATTAGCTCGCCTTACGCTAGTCACTAAATCCTTGGTCGCTAGTGCCATTCCATTACCGACCTTAATATTCGATGAAATTGATACAGGGATCTCTGGTGATGTAGCTTTACGAATGGGGAATATCCTTCGGGTTCTCTCTAACCATCATCAAGTGGTTTCTATAACGCACTCTCCGCAAATTGCAGCGAAAGCTGACGCCCATTATTTCATTTATAAATCAGATAAGGAAGATCGTACCATTACTAAGGTGAGATTGCTGGCACAAGAGGAGCGGATTCGAGCGATCGCTACGATGCTGAGCCAAAATCCGCCTAGCGAATCGGCTATGGAAAATGCTCGTGAATTGATCACGAATCATTAGTCTAGCCATCATCCTTAGCGTATATCTAGTTAAAAAAAATGCGGTAGCACACCCGCAGTTCTTTTATAAATTTGGTTCTCTGACAATTTTTGTGTTTTTGAGTCACCTTTTTAGCTAAAAGTCTTGCTTCCCTTGGGCTCAATTCTTCTAACTAAAACGCCGACCATAAAAATTGTCAAAGAAGGATAAATTTGAACAGAAATCATTAGTGAAGTCCATAAGTTACTCCATTCTAAATATGGATAACTTTCGCTTCTTGAGTAATTAAAATCGTTATGGCAAACAATCTTTTAGCAGGAAAAAAAGGCATCATCTTCGGTGCATTAGATGACAAATCCATCGCCTGGAAAATTGCGGAGCGATGCGTTGAAGAAGGTGCGCAGATCACCTTGACGAATGCTCCCGTTGCCTTGCGTTTCGGCGCTATCAATGCATTAGGTGAGAAACTCAATGCCAAGATCATTCCCGCAGATGCCACCAGCATGGAAGATCTTGAGAATTTGTTCACAGAGTCCATGGATGTGCTAGGAGGAAAAATCGATTTTGTGCTACACTCGATCGGTATGTCGCTGAATGTCCGTAAAAAAAGAGGGTATACAAACATCAACTACGACTGGATGCATAAGACGTTTGATATTTCCGCTATGTCATTCCACCGAGTAATGCAGACGATGTGGAAAATGGACGCTATCAACGATTGGGGATCGATCCTGGCCCTGACCTATATCGCTGCTCAGCGAGTTTTCCCTGATTATAATGAAATGGCAGAATCCAAATCACTATTGGAATCTTTCGCTCGTAGTTTTGGCTACCACTTCGGTGTGGAGAAAAACGTGAGAGTGAATACCGTATCCCAGTCCCCAACCTGGACGACTGCCGGAAGTGGGGTAAAGGGTTTTGAAGAGTTTTTCGGTTATGCCGATAAGATGTCACCGCTTGGTAATGCCTCAGCCGATGCTTGTGCGGATTACTGCGTCATGATGTTTTCAGATTTGACCAGAATGGTCACTATGCAGAACCTATACCACGATGGCGGATTCTCCAATATGGGCATGAATCCTGCTGTTCTAGGATTATAAAGGCATAAAATTAAGGGTTGAAAGTTCAAAGACGTTCTTTCAACCCTTGTTTTGGGCTTTCAACTCTTAATAGAAAGCGAATAGAATCCAACTATAGGGTTAATGACTGAACAACAGGCAACCAATCACCTCTGTGGGCCGTTCTGAAGGAGGTGGGATATAGGATTGAAAGGAAAGCAGTAGTTTTAGGCCAACTTTCTCGGATAGTTTCTCGGAAATATCAATATGAATAGAAGACTCCAAATCACAATATTATTCGGATTGTTTACCCTGGTAAGCCTGGAAATCTATGGCCAGCAGCAATCTGAAAAAGTATTGAGACCCGGCCAGCCTTCGCAACGTACATCCCAGCGGCCTACCGTTACTGGAGGCCAGGATGATGTTTCTCAAATGGGATTTGATGAGCAATTGGCTGATGAAGTAGATACTTTCGGCGTCTTCTTGTATTATGCGGAGAACCCGAACCGAGAAACCCCATTCTCTGATAGCCTACTTTCTGGCTATTTCCATCAATATGACCCGATCCGCCAACGCGACTTTGATCATATACACTTAGGTATTGTGGGATCTGCAACCCGCCCCATCCTTTTTGAGGCGAGCCAGCGACGAGGCTTTGATGTAGGTTTAAACCAATATGATCTATATTTCACAAAGGCTAGTCAAACGCCCTATTATCGTTTGGAAAAGCCGTACACCAACGTACATTACACCCAAGGAGGAGAGCAGGCGGATGGAATCTTTAAAGCCCAATTCAGTCGCAACTTTGCCAATGGTATTAATTACGCCCTGGTGTATGACCGGCATAGTTACATTGGTTCGTCCAATCAGTACCCAAATCAGAATCATAGGATGACCACTTTTGTCAATAATATGTCCTATGAAAGCAAAAGCGGTAAGTATCGGGCCTATTTTTCCTTCGCCTCCAATACGGCAGAAGCTGAAGATAACGGTGGGGTGTTCCGTGAACCTGAAAAGGAGGGGCAATTTAGAGGGCCAGCTTCGGCTGTCACCTTTCTGGAGAGTGGTCAAACCCGGCACCAACATCGAGAGTGGAGCTATACCCACTATCTTCAATTTGGAGGGCAAGAAGATTCCCTCCGTGGACCCTTGCGATCCTATACACTATCCCATCAGGTTTTATATAACAATAGCAAATACAAGTTTTTTGAAGAAGGGACAACTGGCGATACGCTCTTCTTCAGCCAATTCCCCATCTTTCAAATAGATGATCGCGGTAGTCGGTTTTATTTGCAGCATCGAAAACTAGAGAACGTATTCAATCTCAGTACATTCCGTTTAGGAGCTGCTGCGCAAGACAATGAAGTAAAACGGGAAAAAGACCTCTTACAGTTTGGACTTGTACATAGTTTGAATTGGTTAGACTATGAACCCTTAAAGTCCACCATCAATAATCTATTTTTGACCGGAAAGATCACCTTCAACCCTAGTGAGCGATTGTTTATTTCCACCAATGCACACTTTGGTCTGCTAGATAATCGTGGCGACTACAAGCTAAATGGTGAGTTATTTTTCGATCTAAAGAAGGGAGGAAGCCTCAAGGTGCAAGCCAGCAGTCAGTTGTACAGTCCAACCTTACTTCAAGAGCGATTCCGACTATCCCAACAATCCTTGTGGGAAAAATCTTTTCGCTCCACCTTAGAAACCAACCTGACTGCATCCTATCACCTTCCAGCACTAGATATTACACTCTCAGGAGGCTATCATCTAATCAATAATTTCATCTACTTTGATCAAACGGGTGAATCCCAGCAAACGGGTGTTCCAATTAGTATTAGTCAGTTGATGGTACAGAAGAATTTCCGCCTCGGACATATACACCTGGATAATGTCGTTACCTTCCAACAGTCAACTGAAAACGTGATACGCGTTCCTACCCTTTATACGAAACACAGTCTTTACTATGCCGGTACTTGGTTTAAAGTACTTAGCGTAAGATGGGGCGTTGATCTGCGGTTCAATACAGAATGGGATGGATATTACTACAACCCCTTTACTGGGCAATTCCAGCTGTCTGATCAAAAAATTGAAGCCTATCCAAATCTCGATGCTTTCTTCGGCATGCGAATTGGAAACTTCAGAGCCTTCTTCAAGTACGAGAATATGTCCATCCTGTTCATGGATAGGCAACTTTACTATCAAACCGCCTACGCCCCTAATCCCTTTAATGGCTTCCGTTTTGGGATCAGTTGGCGTTTTATCAACTAGATTGTAATACTCTTCCCACTAGCGTGCGGTTAAATCACCGGTTATATAGTTTTTAGAAAATCTCATGTCCCGAGACACTCAAAAATGAATTACAACGCTCCGGTCGGACGCTTATTTATCTCATTTTATGATTGTCCACGAGATTTGTCTAAGAAGGACCTATATTTAGGATTTCAACCAACTTGAAACTAGCATGTATCGAATCCTAAGTGTTGCTCTACTCAGTTTTGGTCTTTTCGCCTGCCAATCCAATGAGGCTACGAATGAAGAAGCCCAACAAATCAAGCCAACAGCAGGCGTCGGCGACCCTCAACTCGAATACCAAGCCTATAACCCTCAACCCTCCGATCTAGTGATTTCTCGTGCGGCCTATGCAGACCAATTACATGGTTTCTGGCTAGGCCAATGCATTGCCAACTGGACTGGACTGATTACCGAGATGGACAAAATTGGCGGGGAAGGAAAGGATGGGAAAGCAGCCGGTTTCTATACCAGTGCCGATTGGGGTGGCCCAGATCAACCCAATATGTGGGATGACTCTTTTAATGATACGCTCTCTCCCACCATTACCTTTCTTTTTGAGAAAGAAGGTGGACTTTGGGGCGCCGACGATGATACCGATATCGAATACATCTATCAATATATCACTCATCAGAACAAAACCACAAAATTAAGTCCCGAACAAATCAGGGATGGATGGTTGACCCATATCTATAAGGAAGGGGAAAGTCCCTTTATCGGTGCTGATGGGAAAAAAGGTGAAAATTATCTGTGGGTATCCAATCAAACTACGCACGACTTGATGCAGCAGGGCATGCTCCCTCCAGCCACCAGCGCTCCCGAAAATAATCCCAACTATGAAATGATCGATGCGCAACTTACTACCGAAATATTTGGCTTTTATGCTCCAAGCAGACCCGATATTGCCTTGGAGATAGCAGAGCTCCCTATCCAAACCACTGCTCGTTTTAATGCACAATGGGCAGCTGAATTCTATGTCATTATGTATGCTTTGGCTAGTGTCCCTAAAGAAGGTTTAAGTGTCAAAGAAAAATTGCTTTGGATGGCCGAGACCGCGCGCCAACGCCTTCCCGCTGATTCCTATTCCGCCAAAATGTATGATTTTGTCAAGGAGCAGCATGTTGCTGGGGTAAGCTGGGAAGAAGCCCGTGATGCCTTACATCAAAAATACCAGGTAGAACAGGCCGATGGTTATCAATGGGCAACAAAGGATCCTGTTTGCAACGGTTGTTTTGCAGCCGGCATTAACTTTGGGGCGAGTATAGTTAGTCTCTTATATGGTGAAGGAGACATCAAGGAAACCATTAAGATTGGTGCGCTTGCGGGTTGGGATTCGGATAACCCGACAGCCACTTGGGGCGGGCTTTTGGGCTTCATGCTAGGTAAGGAAGGGCTCGAAAAGGCCTTTGGTCAACGATTCTCCAATACCTTCAATATTCACAGAACAAGAGGCGGGTTTCCTAATAATGGTATTGATACCTTTGAAAATATGGCTCAGGTTGGGCTCTTCATAGTTGATCGAATGGTGCAAGAGCGCATGAAAGGTGGAATTGATCTGGATAAGAATATTTGGTATATCCCTCAGGATAAGTGGATGATTCCTGCTGGCTCTTAATCCTCAATTATGGTCGTGCTTCGGGTTATATCCTTGGTAATTACGGGCTGCTTTGCCATAGCAGGTAGCTTGCTGTTCGTCAACATTCCCAAGACTGTTTCCTTTTACAAAAACCTGGAAGTTGGCAACTTACAAGTCGATAGTGTGTATCTCAAAGGTAGTATAAGTCATCGAAGTAAGTACTTGAGAGGTATTATCTTGTTACCCAATGAAGCTACCCCGATCTCCAGGTCAAGCAAATTCAGCCTGTATTATGGTAAGGAAGTACAGGAGCATCTGCTAAGCAGACGAATTGACTCTGTTGGATTGAAAGAAGTGAATAAAGGCGGAAAACCTCGACATGAGGTCGATATAGAATACACCAGAGCGGCACCTGCCCGAAAGGAACAACTGTTGATCCCTTGTTGGTTTAATAGAGTCCATAAAAATGTAGCCTTACGATTGACCGAAGAGCAGCCAGATGGGAAAAAGCAGATTCAAGCAAGTTTATGGAATGCCATCCTACTAGTCGCTCCTTTCGTACTTACGCTCCTATTTTGGTGGGTGCGTAAACGACGGCTTGCGAAGGGGGAGTGATCGGTCTAGCGTTGATAAGCTGCATAAGAAGGACGAGTATCAAATGCGTGGAATGGTTGGTGAAAACAGGTAACAATGGCTGGGAAGGGCCCAGGTATCCACGCATTTGATACACAATTATTAATTCAAGGGATAAAAGGCCTCTACTAATTTCGTAGGATGTTCGTCTCCAACATGGCTCACCAAAAATGAACCGCCCCATACCGTTTCTGGATTCCTGACAATTTGCTGTGTAATTTCTTTGATGGATGTCACCGTGTTAGCCTCAATAGCTTCTGAGATAGGCATCCACTTGGCCTCATCCATATTAGATGGCAGTTTCAATGAACCACTCTCATAGTTGGCGACATAGTAATGCCTTAAAGTGGCATAGGGATGGTAATCATATTTATAACTAAACTGCCCTCGAAGTTTGGCAGTTGCTATCTGAAGGCCATAAGCCTGCGCTAAACTGTCAAGCCCCTCTTTGATGTATTGACGCTCCTTATAAATGAAAGAAGGGGGCGCCCACACATGTTGTTCTCTACACATTAGCATTTCGCCCTGCTTATTCAGAATAATTAAACGGTGAACCGCAAAATTGTGCGTTGGTCCTTGGTGGGAACTGCTTTGACCGTAAGTAAAAGGGCTTAAAGCCAGTAAGAAGAAAAGGATTAGTAATCTCATTTTTAATTAGCTTTTAGATTCAGCTATAAATTTGAGTGCTATCAGCCTTTGATCCTACCGAAATCATGATGTTGGCAAACTTTCTGGGAGAAATAATTTTTACTTACTGGAAATTATGCTTCTACCCCAGTGTCTTTCGATATGCCTTTGCGGTTTGCCCGGCGTGTTTTTTAAAGGCAGCATTAAAGGTAGAGATACTACTAAAGCCACTATCATATGCCATAGCAGCAATCGTCATGTTAGCATAGCTAGGCAACTGCATCAAACGCTTTACCTCCTGTACCCGATATCTAGAAACAAATTGCGAATAATTCAGCGCCTCGGTTTGATTGATGGCCTGAGAAAGCATTTTGGAAGAAACGCCTAGTTGGGCACTCAGTTTGGAGAGTTTTAAGGAAGGATCGAGGTATGGCTTCTCTTTTTCCATAAGCGTTTTCAAGCGATGCATGAGTTGATCTACCTCGCTATCACTTAGGGTTGATCGACTGTATTTTTCCGTACCGATTTCAAATAAAGATGGATCTCTAAACGCGAGGAAAGATAAATAGATAATGACAGAGGAGAACAGAAAAGAAATCCCCATGTAGAAGGGAATGATAAATTCTGAAATGAGAAAATAAAGGATGATAAACACCATATTTAGGCCCAAGAAATGCGATACCCAGCGGGTCAATCCAGGGCTGTCCTTCAAGCGTGAGGTATCACTAGACCTGATGGCATTTATTATAGAAAGCAGGGTATAGGCAAACATATGGACAATCAGAAAATTATAAAAGATCCCAAATATCCAAGAACCATTATTGGGAATGAACCAACAACAGCTCGCCAATAAAAAAAAGGGAATATAGTGGAGCCACCCTCTTGGTCTTTGTGCGGGTCTAAGTTTGATCAACTGGGAGGTGTACAACCAAATGGAGGGTCCAACACACAGTAAGGCAGTCAAAAAAAGCGTTCGTATCGTGGCATCAATTTCAAAATAATTATGAAAGAGTGACTTTCCTACACGAAGACTAAATGCCAAAAGGTAAATAGCTAGAAATACATTGGCGTTGTGGCGCCTTTGGCGGTTATTAAGCAACAAAGAGGCAAAAAAAAGTCCCAGGACAACGCCAATGCTGCCAATCAGTAATTCGATATGTTGAAGTAATGCGGTATCCATCATGGAAAACAAAAACAGGAAAGTCGCATGATTCGAACACGACTTTCCTGAATCAGACTGATTGACATCTCTTGATTATCAAGAGATGCTATATTACTTACCACAAGGGGTTCGCCAATAGCAGTCTGGTTTATTCACCCCATTCCGGTATTAATTCAATTCCATTCCCACTCGCCTCATTAGATCAATCGTCTTCTGAATACCGGTTACTTCATCCAATTCACTACCTTCATATTCTATTCCGATGTAACCTGTATATCCAGCAGATTTTACGATCTGCAACATCTTCTTATAATCTGTGTGAATCTCATTCCCGTCTGCATCAAAGTCATGTGTTTTAGCACTTACAGCTTTCGCAAAAGGCATCAATTCAGTCACTCCTTTATAACGGTCATACATTTCGTCACAACCGTCTTCTCCTCGTTTGACACAGAAGTTGCCGAAGTCTGGCAATGTCCCGCAGTTATCCATATTGACCTGAGACATCACGCCTGCCAACCAAGATCCATCAGAAGAGTATCCGCCATGGTTTTCTACAATCACGTTTAGTCCAGCCTTAGCAGCATACTCACTTAGTTTTCCTAAGCCATCTACCGCTGCTTGTGCCACTTCTTCGGCAGTTCCCTGTCCTGCTGCGTTTACTCGGATAGAATGACAACCCAAGTACTTTGCCGCATCTACCCATTTGTAGTGGTTTTCAACAGCTTTGATGCGTTCCGCATCCACGGTACCCCCCAAGTCTCCTTCTCTATCAATCATGATCAACAAGGATTTCACACCATTGTCCTCAGCTCTCTTCTTCATCTCAGCCAGATAAGCGCTATCTTCTGCTTTGTCCTTAAAGAACTGGTTTACATATTCGATACCATCTAAGCCAAATTGATTTTTTGCTGTAGCTGCAAAATCCAAATTATCTAGCTTTCCGCCGAAAAAGGATTTATTCATAGACCATTGCGCCAAGGAAATCTGAAAGAAAAGTTCCTTAGCTGACTCCTCTGCTGTATTCTCTTCAGTGCCTTCCTGTGAACCTGACTGATTATTGCAAGCAGCAAGGGAAAATAACCCTAGACCCAATGCTGCCTGGCTTCCTCGTTCAATGAAAGTTCTTCTTTTCATTTTATTGTGTGTTTTGATTGTTTACTGATGCTGACTTTACGCCCTACTGTGCAAGTTTTTGAAACCTCTCCTTTGGTGAGCAAGCAGGGGCTCAAAGATAAAATATACTGCAAAAATCCATTGCTTTCTTGAACAATTCAAAGCGTTTTACCCGAATTCTAAGTAAAGTAGCAAGTTGTTCTAACTTGATCTGCTCAAACTCAGAAGAAAAGAGGCTTTGAACAAACAAGTATCAGCAAGTGAGAATTCTAGCGCAGAGTGGAAAAAAATTTGGAAACACCTGTATATGAAGTATATTTGGGTACCCATGACTTACCTGTATCTAAGGGGATCATGGCTATGAATCTAGGAGGTTCGCCAATAAATGGAACGCAATTTCGTTCCGTTTTTGACACCCCCTAAATGAAAACCATAAAGCCCAAATTGAAGGCATCACTTGAACACGAACAAAGCTATTAATGCGCAACTAAGCTTATGCTGCATGTACTATCTGGTTTTATCGTGTGCCTAAAAACGAATCCATGTTTAAGAAATTTTTTGACGCTATTGGCAACCTTTTTAAGTCTTTATTCGGCGGCAACACAGAACCCAAACCTAAGCCCAAACCGACTACTCCAGATCCCATCACGGATATTCCACAAGACGGCTCCGAAATCACTCCTGATACAATCATCATTGTGGCAGATGAGACGGAGAATGTCATCGTCAAACCCGATGAAAAAGACATCGAGTTTGATGAGGATCTAGGCGTCGATGAGAACATCCCTTCCACCATTCCACCTGACAATGAAAATACCGATGGTACATCAGGCTCTGATGAACAATCTGGAGAAGAAGGTAGTCAAGGGGGACCAGTCGAAGGAGAAAAACCACAAGGTAGATACCTTTGGTGCCTCGATAATGGTCATGGTAAGTTTACCAAAGGCAAACGATCTCCCGTTTTTGATGACGGCGTGACGCAGTTTCTGGAATATGAATTTAATCGAGATATCGTACGTCGGATCATGGCGCAACTAGATGAGCACGGTATTTCCTACTTCAATGTCGTACCAGAGGTGGAGGTAGATGACTTCCTACGAGAAAGAGTTGATCGCGCCAATGCTAAAAAGTCGGAACTGCCCAAATTGTTTGTTTCCGTTCACTCGAATGCAGCCTCCGCACGCTCTTCCAAACACTGGGCATCTGCTAGTATTAGCGGTATTGAAACCTGGTATTTCCACAACAGCAAGAAAGGTCGGAAAGTAGCGTCTATCTTTCAAAAGCATTTAATTGACCAGACTGGGTTAAAAAACAGGCACTTGAAATCCAGACCGGAATCCCAGTTTTTCGTACTGCGCAAAACTAGAATGACGGCGGTCTTGACCGAGAATGGCTTCTATAACAATGAGGTAGAAGCGGCCAAGTTGATGACAGATGAAATGCGACAAAAGGTAGCAGACGCTCATGTAGTCGCCATCCTGGAAATCGAAAAGAACGGTATCTAGTCCATCAATCTATAAAACAAAGCGCCCTCTGCTTCCAGGATAGTAAGCAGAGGGCGCTTTGTTTTATACGCTGTACCGACCTTAGCGGTATTGCGATCCTATACCTATATTACTGCATCTTCACCACTCTCCTACCCCAGCTTTTCCCACCTTGTTCTACTCTTAGCCAGTAGGTGCCAGTGGGAAGCCCGGTCCAAGTTAGTGAGAAGCTTTGCCTCCCAACTCCAGCAACTTGTTGCTCTTGCCGCACTTTTCTTCCAAATCCATCAAATAAGCTAATCTGTACCGGCTTACTAGTGGGAAGTTCTAATTCAAGCTGGATATTTTGCCTAAATGGATTAGGGTAAACAGTTAAAGCGTTTTCAAGATGGATTAGATCTTCCGTATTAGTTAGTGTCCGGTTACCGGTACCAAACCAAGTCCCCCAACGCATTTCATTTGGGGCTTGCAAGAAAATAGTAGCAGTGCCAATTGGATTAATCTTATCATCAGCCACTTGGACACTAGCTAAAATTCGCTCTGAGCTATTTTGAGGGACACCATCAAAGATCAAAGTTCCATCATCAACCGAAAAGTTAGGGAAACCCAAGTCTAGATTTCGCCAGAAAGTTCCGAAGTCTCCATTTTGCGTATTAACTCCAACAATAAAATACTCAGAGCTTTGATTCTCACTCTCTAACCAATCCATTGCGACAATATTCGGCGAATTTTTAGAGAAGGTGGGGTTTCCAACGCTGGTATTATCAGGCAAACCGCTGAAGAGTTTACTTATAAAACCATTACTAAAGTTGTTTATACCATTGTCCCACACCCGAATAAACCCAATATCCCAGAATTCAACAGTCCCACCTAGATTATTGAGTTCGCTCAAGGCATCATACATCACAAATTCGCCACTGAAGTCCCATTCTAAAACATCCGCATAGGACACGTCGCCGGTACTCACACCTTGCGCTGTAGTAGGATTGAAGAGTTCAAACTCCTGTCCGTTTCCAGTATCTAGGCGGAAGACCCAAAGGCGGTTATCCAAATCATCCGTCAAGGCAGCTAGTCTTTGACCATCTTTGGATATGGCGGCATTACGCCAAATTCCATTGGTGGTTAGTGCATCTAAAGAAGCATTGTTCGTCGACCAGTCAATATTAATGCTTTGTATATTTCCATTGCCATCTACAAAGACGATAACAGACCCATCATCCGTAATACTGGGTTTACTCAAAATACTTGTTTCTATCAATGGATTGGCAATGAAAGTGCCTTGTGGTGTAACAATTCGCAATGCTTGCTTATCTCCATCAGCATATACAATAAATTCATCGCCAGGATTTACCTCTACCTCTTCTTGTTCATTGTCCGTTCCCTGATCACCTACGATTCCAACCTGATCAAAGGCACTAGCAGCCGCATTTACCACACTTTGTCCTTTTGACTGAGCAGCCTGCAATACGGCTAGCCGCAAGTCAATAAACTGTGAAAAACGGGTCAAATAATCATTTAAGGCATCATAAAACACCTCCTCCGCTACATTCTTACCCACTTGAGAAGCAAATAGGAAAAAAGCCTTATTGGGAATCCCACTATTAACATGTACCCCTCCATTATCTCCTTCTTCTGTCTCTGGAAGGTTTACAAACTCATTCATATGGGCCGGTTGCCACCCTCTTGACCCAAACCCAGAACCCCCATTGTGAGGATCGGCCAAGTTTCGCAAAGCTCCACTAGGAAAAACATTAGACCTCACCACATCCTCTCCCATCAACCAATCCTCTCGGTCGATCATGGCACCGAAAATATCCGCGAAGGATTCATTCAAGGCCCCAGATTGGCTTAAGTATTCCAAATTCGCAGTTGTTTGAACCACCCCATGCGACATCTCATGCCCCGCTACATCCAAAGCCCCTGCCAATGGATCAAAGGCATTCTTGCCGTTCCCATAAAACATAGCACTACCACTCCAAAAGGCATTATCGAAGCCGCCACCATCTTCATCAGCTACATTAATAATAGAAATAATCGTCCCTCCTTGACCATTAATAGAATTACGTTGATGGGTGGTACGAAAATATTCATAGGCGATTCCCGCATTATAGTGTGCAGAAACTGCAGTGGCAGGCCAGTCTTGATTGTTGAATGAAGCAACATGATTCACGCCAAAATCATCATTGCCGATTGGTGTCTCATTATCAGCATCAACCGTCCAGATTGCTCCGGCCGGGTTGCTCGGAAGATCAGAACCCGAAGCATTGAACATATTACGGCTCGCATCAATCAGATAATATACATCATCGACGATATAGGATCTTACCTGCTGACTAATCCCATTCAGGTCTGGCCGATTAGCCGTGGCGGGACCATCAGGTGGTAAGACCGTAGGCGCATGCTCGCTATGATCATGATTCATCTTGCAGATATTATTGTAATCAAACAGAATCTCTCCGTTCATAGCATCGACATAGTAAAGCTGTTGATGATAAATATTGGGGACCACTTTAATCCGCCAACTCAATCGCTCAGCTTTATAATTCCCTTTCGGGTGATAAATCACCAATTCCGTTTCCACGGGCTTCAGTTGCAGCATCTCCTGCATTGCTGGAGAGAGTCCGGTCCAAGTCGTCCGCTTACCGATATCGGTTCTGGCAATAGTAATAGCTTCCTCTACTTCAATTTCTGGCTGTAGACTAGGCAGTTCGGGAGCTGGAAAATAACGCCCCATGGTATAATCCACTTGTCCCCCCTTGAAGTGGATACTTAGTTCTCCACCATAGACCTTTATCCCTTGGTGAAATTGTTGTAAACGGTAGTGCATCTCACCATCTCGCCCTTCCGCAGACGAGACGATTTTAAATGTTTCCGCCGAATCTTCCACTTTCATATATTTCTCCAAAGCAGAAAGGTGTCGGTAAATCTTACTTTTAGCTGTGCCTTCTTTAGGAGTAAGGTCAGACGTTCCCCAAATGGCGATAGGCAAAATATTCCCTTCCCCGTAATACAGTTTTACCGAGGCTGAGTTCATACTAGGTACTCCAGGAGCAATGGAACGGAAACTACTGCTTAAATGGCCAAATGGCCGCGTAACCACAGGGATGGCCGGTTGTAAGGGTTTAATACGCATATCGTGAATTTGATGCGGTGCCCCCTGATTTTTTTCAATTTGGTTTAGGTGGGGTTTGAATTGCCCCAGCAAACAACTGCTGAGCAATACTAAACCCAATGAAGTAATAAACTTTAACATGAGAAAGACAGATTTGGGTTGAAAATCAGGTTAAATCCCTTTGCAAAATTCAGGATTAAACCTAGGATTAAACAATACTTAATATAGGCCAATATCCACCTACTTTCCGAGTAGTAAGGACCATATGGCTTTTCCGATTATTTCTTTGGTGAATCGACCTTAGGTATCAAAGCCGTACAAGCCTTATAAAATGACTTAATCGCATCTGGTGTTGGGTGACTACTGGCGCCCCAACTTAGCCGGTGCTTTTCTTTGCCTTCTTCCATTCGAACAAAACGGTATAAATTTCCGGGATGCTGAAAGTCCAGCCCAATCATTTTCTGGGCAGCCCAGTCTTTGAAAAGCGCTTTTGCCTCGCTTCGTTTTGTTTTTGAAAGTGGTAAGAATTCACTCTTTTGGCCTTCTCGCTTAAACAACTGGCCATTTTCCAGCAACATGTATTCCGTGAAAGTAGCAGCGTAACCACCACCACTGCCGAAATACAATCTACTTTCTGGTAGTTCATCAAGGGAGTAGGTCTTACAGCCTGCCAAAGCCAACAGGCAAACGAACAGGGGTAACATTTTTAGCATATTTGATCTATTTCGATAACAGTAACATACATTTTGGACGCCAATTTTCGCCTTGGGACACAAAAAAAGTCTCAAGCAGTAGATTCTACTGTTCTATGCGTTTTCTAGACTAAATATTGAAGTATTGAAGCAGTTAAGCAGGCAGCTGATACTCAAGCAATAGTGAATGAGGAACTAAGCAAAAAGCTTGCATCTCGGCACCATGGCATAAGCATTGTTTGAGTAAATGTAGGGATTTAGTAAAAGAGTCTGGATTGAGATAGTTACCGAAGATCAATAGGATCGAAATGCTTATATTCGCCCAGAACAATTTATTGATCTTGCCAATTCATCCTGCTTGGTAGATCCACTTGGCTTCCCAGCACTTAGATCGAAGTGTACAAAATGTCAAACATCAAACTCAAATTAAATGTTGACTTCCAGAGCAGCCAAATATAGATTATTCTAATGAATTGTATCAGATTTGACTCCAAAATCAGTGGTTTTTCAAACCAAAATGTCCTAATTCAAACAGCTGTTTAAGAAAATATTAAGCTTTTGGTAACAAAAAAACAGCGATTGACTTGTTATCTTGCACAGATTAGTCGCTTAAACGGATATCATGAAAAAGTTCTATTGCCTTCTCCTTGCTCTTAGTCTAGTCAGTTTTCTGCCCCTAGCCGCTCAAGATGCACAGCATCAGGAGGAAAGTAGTCCACTGAATAAGGAAGAAAATAGCGAAACGCCAGCTGCGGAAGAAGGGGCGGTAGAGCTTGCAGCCTTGTCAGAGGATGTAGTAGAAATTGATCCTGAAGAAAAGAATAAAATAAGCGAAACAGAAAAAAAAGCAGCTTGTATCAATGTCTCACCATCTGAGCAAAAGGCAAATAATAAAGAACAGGCGAAGAAGTCCAAGCCTAATGCTACAAAAGAAAAGGTGAACAAATCACCAAAGTGTACTAAATCTAAGAAGGAAGCTGAGGCCAGTAAGAAAAAGCCTAAAGCTAGCTCTAGAGTCAAGCTCGTTTCCTATCGACCTGGACTTTATTGATCTAAGTCCTTATCCCATTCAGAATAGACTTGTCCTTGGCGATACTTTTGCATTACATGTTTTACCGTGGGTGTAAGGTTTTCAGGTAATTCATCCAATGAGTACCAGGCTACCCCTTGAAACTTCCAGGGTTCTTTGGCACGCAAAGTGCCTTCCCATCGATAGGCTTTAAAATATAAGGTTAGTCTTCGTTCTGAAGGTTTATTTTTCTGAAGTACGTGTACAAGGGTGAGTTCTTCAGGTTTGAGTTTTATTCCCGCTTCTTCAAAACTCTCTCGAATCAATGTGTCCTTCGCATATTCACCTGCCTCCATCGTACCTCCTACTAAGGTATAGTTGCCGCCATTCGGTTTTGTCTGCTTGAGCAAAAGGATTTTGCCACGATGATATAGAATCAAACGCGCCTTAATTTTTATCTTTCGTTCCATAGTTAGAGCCAAGTGTTTGGATGTGCATGGTTCTGCTAAAATGGGCATTTCTTCAATAGCATGCTAAATAAAACAAAGTCTATTGAGTAAATTTAACGGTCAAAAGTCAGAATAATTCACGAGAACTTTGATATTTTTTCACATTCCTTTTCATAATATGAAGGAATGTAAATATCTATGTATAAACAGTTAACACATAGTTATCCCACCTATTCCCGACCAACAAACTGCCAATTTAAGCTCGATCATCTCCTCGTCATAAATTGCATCGGAAGGCGCCCGCTCCTAAAAACTAAACAAAAAGCTGTATTTTTGGCCCTGCTCAGAAGGGACAAGGACGAAGTAAACCTTAATTGATTATATGCAGTATCATGAAAGTGTTTTAGCAACTATTGGTAAAACGCCGCTTATAAAACTAAGCAGAATAGCAGCGCCCATTAGTGCTACCATCTTTGGAAAAGTAGAATGTTACAACCCGGGGCAATCTGCTAAAGATCGAATTGCCTTACACATGGTTGAACAAGCAGAGAAGAGAGGAGAACTGAAGCCAGGAGCCACCATTGTTGAAGCTACAAGTGGAAATACGGGTTATAGTCTGGCCATGGTTGCAAGCTTGAAAGGCTATGGATGTGTTCTCACTGTGACAAGTAAAGCTTCTCAGGAAAAGCTGGCCCTTCTTCGATCTATGGGAGCTGAAGTAGTTGTTTGCCCCGCAGATGCCGAACCTGAAGATCCTCGCTCTTATTACTCAAGAGCGCTTCAACTTAGCAAAGAAATTCCAAATGCTTATTACATCGGCCAGAATTACAATCTAGACAATTCTGGTGCCCATTATCACACCACTGGCCCTGAGATCTGGGAACAAACCGGTGGCAAGATCACGCACTATGTTTGTTGCGCCGGAACTGGGGGAACCCTTTCTGGGACAGCCAAATTCCTTAAAGAGAAAAATCCTAACATCAAGATTATCGCCGTTGACGCCTATGGCTCAGTTCTCGCCAAATATTGGCAAACCGGTGTTTTTGACAAGTCTGAGATCTACCCCTACAAGATTGAAGGTTTGGGTAAAACGATCATACCTGATAATGTCAATTTTGATGTTATCGATGAATTTGTTAAGGTATCTGACAAAAACAGCGCCTTACGTACTCGGGAACTTGCCTTAAAAGAAGGCTTGTTGGTAGGTTATTCTGCTGGAGGAGCCATGGAATGTGTATTTAAAATCAGAAGACAACTACGCCCACAGGATGTGGTGGTTGTATTATTCCCTGATCATGGCACGCGTTACCTCGGGAAAGTCTACAATGATGAGTGGATGAAACAGCAAGGATTCATGGTAGATGATGAATTACCAGAAGACAACTCCACCGAACCTAGCTATCGCAAGCAGATCAAGCGCATTTACCAAGCCTACAAGCGCAAACTAAAGCAAACCTTGAAGATCTGAATTGACCATTGAAGTCAGATAGTGGCAATTAATACTCAATGGCGCATTCCAGTTCAGATAGGTGGTTTATGCCTGCCGGAATGCGCCGAAATACAATTACTACTTTCAGTCGGGTTTTAAAGTTCTAACAAGAGCTATTGGGTGAATTATGCGAATAACCTTAGCCCGGAGAATGGAGAGAGACTTGATTCCCCTCCGTATCGGCAAAAATGGCGAAGTAACCGATTTCATCAGTTATCTTGGTTTTCTCCATGATCACTTGACCACCCGCGGATTCTACCCGTCCAAGCACCACATTAAGATCTTTGCCTCCATTTAGATAAACTTTAGCCCCTTGGGTAGAAGGGGTATATCCTTCGCCATAGCAGATAGCCCCGCCAATTCCTCCCGATGCAGGATCGTGTGGCAACATGCCCATCTTTGTTCCTTGCATATCCATCTCAACCATCTCATATTCATAAATGCTACAGTAAAACTTCTTGGCTCTGTCATAGTCAGATACAGGGATTTCAAACCAATTAATTGCATTCGTCATTTCCATAGGTGATTTAATTGTTGACCTCACCAACTCATGAATCAAAACAACTTCTTTAAGCTGGAAAAGTCTGGTTAAGAAATAAAGGTAGGCAAATAGCCTTTTGTGTATTACATGTATTGGAAGTTCGCAAGGGATATCAAAAGGGAGATAAATTTAAACAAAAAGTTTTAAATAAAAAAATATAAAACTTTAAATTTAAAAAACATCAGCTTACCGTCTGCCCCCCTGAAAAGGCTCACAATTTTTGACTTCAAGAAACCATGAATGAATAGAAATTGGTCGCTGCTTCTTTCTAGTAGATGACTTGGATATTATTCAAGCGCCGCATATAAAATATACCTACATTTGCAGCTCAATTATTGAAATGAAATTTGCGATATCCGAGCGCTGGTTAATCATTGGTGCCTTTGCTGTTATCTACATCGTGTGGGGATCAACTTATATTGTCAACTACTGGGCTATCCAGGTGATCCCACCTTTCCTCATGAGTGGCAGTCGGTTTTTTACCGCTGGATTGCTCTTATTCCTCTTCTTTAAACCCAAGCAAGCCTCACCGATTACCCTCATACAGTTTCGCAATGCCTTAATTTTGGGGGTCTTGTTCCTTACTATTGGAGCAGGCGGAGTCGTTTGGTCCGAGCAATTCATTGACACGGGTATGGTAGCCTTACTCATTGCCTTTGACCCGCTACTCATTCTCTTGTTACTTTGGATTATACGAGGAAAGCGCCCCAAAGGTTTAAGCCTCCTAGGAACGGCTCTCGGTATTGTTGGGATGGCTTTGTTGGTAGATCAACCTCAATTCATCGCCTCCAAAGAAGCCATTTGGGGGCTAATTGCCATTTCTTTGAGCATGTTCTCATGGGCTTTTGCTTCTATTTACATCAGTACAATGGATCTTCCCGCTTCTAAAAGTCGCAGCACGGCTATCCAGATGTTGGGCGGGGGGATGTGTTTATTTCTAGTTGGAGGAGTGAGTGGCGAGTTTAGTAAGCTGGACTTTGGTGAAATCAATACTTCCTTTACGATGTCTTGGCTCTATTTAGTATTGTTGGGTTCGCTGCTAGCCTTCTCTTCTTTCAATTATTTACTAACAAAGGTTTCTCCGGCCAAAGTCGCGACTTCTACCTACGTAAATCCAGTCGTTGCCCTCTGGTTGGGATGGGCATTTAATGCTGAAGTGATTTCGAACCAAAGTCTTTGGGCAGCAGGAATTCTGCTCTCAGGGGTCATTTTTATCAACAGCCAATGAATAAAATTGCCTATTTTTGCCCAACTTTTAACTAATTAGTGATATTTTAGGGGCTCTAAGCCTTATTATATACAGTAGGACAAACTAACCCTTTTAAAACTTAATAGTAAGATACAGGGGTTGAAAAACAAAGAGGAGTTTGTTCCTCCTTGTCCTAATTATCTAGGTTCCCCTCAAAATATTTCTTTTTTACACGGTGACTTATGGGAGTTATTATATCCTTATTGAATCATAAAGGTGGTGTAGGAAAAACGACAAGTGCCATTAACATTGGTGCCGGCTTGGTGGAATTGGGTAAGAAAGCTCTTCTTATCGATCTTGATCCGCAAGCCAACTTGACACTTTCCCTCGGTCTTCCTCGAACACGGACCACCATTTACCAAGCCCTCCGAGGCGAGACACCCTTGGTACCGGTCCAGGTAAAGGAAGGATTAGATGTAGTGATCGCTACTTTGGATCTATCGGGTGCCGAAATGGAATTGATCAATGAGGCAGGTCGAGAATTTATTTTAAGAGAACTATTGGAACCTGTTCGGCTTCAATATGATTATGTTCTTATAGATTGTCCGCCATCTTTGGGATTATTGACCTTAAATGCCTTGACTAGTAGTGATATGGTTATCATTCCGTTGCAAACGGAATTCCTAGCTATGCAGGGTTTGACGAAAATCAAGCAGGTTATCCAGAAAGTAAAACTCCGATTGAACAAGAAATTGACAATTGGCGGGGTTCTTGCTACAATGTTTGATAGTCGTAAGGTATTGAACAGAGATGTAATAGAAACAATACAGAAGTATTTTGGAGACCTAGTATTCGAAACTAGGATTCGAGATAATGTTGCGTTAGCTGAAGCACCAGCTCAACGCAAAGATATATTTGCTTATAACCGGAACAGCCCTGGAGCTACTGATTATTTGGCTGTATGTCAGGAGTTGGAAAACCGGGTTGCTGCATTGGTTGTTTAATTCTTAAAGCTTTTTCATTGGCAAAGAAAAAATTCACCGAAGGACTGGAAAGCCTCTTTATCGAAGCGACAGAGCCTGCTTCATTGCGTGCTGGCAAGAAAGCTTCCGATAAGGGCAAGTCTTCTTCCACGAGCGGGAAGGAAGGACAAGGTCGTTACCGAGCTGACCTGGAAGCATTCCTTTCCGATGCCTTTGAAGATGCTTTTGAGGAAAAACTGGGACAAGGTGCTAAAGACAAGAGGCGCAAGAAATCCAAGAATTCGCTCAGTGGTCTAGATATTCTTATTCGAAATACTGCTGATACCAATCAGCAAATAGAAATTGAAGACCTTACGCCTAAACGAATCACCCTTACTTTAGATGATGAGCATCTTGCTCAACTCCGAGAGATGGCTCGGCAACGTAAGACCTATCTCAAGGAAATGATAAAAGAAATTGTAGCCGATTATCTCGAAAATCGCAGTAAGTAAAATAGTTTCCGCTTCTGGAGCACTTCAACCTCCATTTTCACTGTTTAATCGAAATTTTAGTGGGCTTTATCAAATCTTTTTCTGTCCAAGACAGAATAAGCCGTACTTGGGCTTGTAAGTAGTAAAGAGTGGCTTCTTTGACAAATACAACAAGTGAAGACGATGAAAAGGGAAAGTCAACACTTCCCCAACAATAATTGTAGGTAGAGCTTTTCATCTCATTGTTCGACGGTCAACTATATTTGTCCAAGACTTAAAAATTTTAACATTCTAGTAACGAATGAAAAGCAACTTTCGAACTAGAAAAGCGTCTTTACTATGAATCACATTTGATAGCTTACCGAGAGGTATAGATTGGCTGAATTGTTTTCATCTCCTAAAATACTAAGAAGCAGTTCATTAGATTTTTTTCGCCGGTCTGACCCAATAGAACTAGTAATACAACTCACAATTTCCTGAGCTAACAGTCGTTAGTGAATGATCCAGAAAATCACCCAAAACCTGGTCATTTCATTCAAACGACTGTACAGAAAAAACTCCAACACTAGACTGTAATTCATCTGATTGTTAATAAAAAACCCGTGCTGTTATGAAACGATTTCACTGGCTGGCAACCTTATGCCTAGCTGTAATGACCCTACCTCTTTGGGCTAATGACGCAACCCCTACTGTAAGCACTGACATTTTAGTTAATTCCAAAATTGCAGAAGGAAAAATCATTAGTTTAAAAGTATCTAATCTGCAAATGGAGAAGACGAGTATCCGATTGACTGATCTGAAAGGAGATAATACTTTTTATCGCGATTTTGTTAAAGATCACAATGGTTATGGCCGTCGCTTGAATCTTGGAAACTTACCTTCTGGCAAATACATGTTGACAGTTAAGCAGAAGGATGAGTATGTCAAGCAAATCATAGTTGTCAGAGACAACTATATATTGCTATCTGGAGCCAACCATCAACAGACATAGTCGATTCAATAAGGAAGTAAATCATTTTTTTGACATTTGTTTTAAAGCCGCTGCCTACTTATGGAACAGCGGCTTTTTCCATTTCTGCTCCTTCCTTCGCTGTTAAGCCCCCGTACATTGCTGCATTCCTTTAAGATTTCTACTTCACTGGGTGTTAAATGAAGTTAAATTCCTTCACCCTTGTGTCATTTTTAGGCTGGTACTTACTAGTTTTTTCCCAAATCCTTAACTTGCCTGAAAATTCCGCATATGCACAAAATAGTTTTTGCCTTCCTAATTTTCTCGGGTCTTACTTCCGCTTGTGGAGATAGTAGTCAACAAGCTTCTAGTGATAGCAAATTTTCTCAAGAAGAACTCAGTGAGCAACAAAAATTGTGGGATGAGTTAATGGCCGTTCATGATGAAGTAATGCCCAAGATTAGTAATATCCACAAACTTTCTCGACAGCTACGCAACCATCAAGAAACAAGCTCGGGCTTGAGTTCGGAGGTAACTGCTAATATCAATGGCACAGTAGAAATGTTGGATGCTGCTGATGAAAGCATGTTCTCCTGGATGAATAATCTACGCCAACTAAAGCCCTTACAGGATACGGAGAAACACAAAGAAATTCTCAGTTACTTGAAAGCTGAACAGGAAAAAATGGATAAGGTCAAAGCCGATATGCTGAATAGCATCAAAAAAGGAGCCGCCCTTATCGAAGATCTTGGGATTACAAATACCACAACCAAATGATGAGAATTAGTTTCTTTGTAAGCCTTGTGCTGGTTGGGCTTTACGCTTGCCAACCCCAAAGCGATACCCTCCCTGTTTTGGGAAACCATATTATTGATCCTGCCAGCGGCGATACGACCTATCATCATATTCCTGCCTTTTCCTTTGTAAACCAGGATAGCCAGACGGTCAATAATGCAAGCTTTGAAGGCCAAATCTACGTAGCTGACCTTTTCTTCATCTCCTGTCCTACGATTTGTCCGAAGGTCTCCAAGCAAATGAAGCGGATATACGATCGCTATGAAACAGATGATCGTCTTTCCCTGCTATCTCACACCATCGACCCCAGAAGAGACACCGTGGCTAGATTGAAGAAATATGCTGAGGGTCTAGGTGTAGAAGCTCCCAAATGGCATTTCGTAACGGGTGAAAAGGATGTCATCTATGATATAGCGCAGGATTATATGAGCATTGCCAGAGAAGATGAAAATGCTGAAGGTGGCTTCGATCACAGTGGGTGGTTGTTGTTAATCGATAAAGATTTTCATATCCGCTCCTTTTGTAATGGAACTGAAGCAGCAGAAGTGGATCAGTTCATGAAAGATATAGACCTACTTCTGAAAGAGATGTAATATAGTCCGACGAAATATCCGCAGCTACACTTGAAGCTTTCGGATATTTCGTCGAGCAGAATAAAGCTCCAACCTGATCTGATCTTACCAACAAGAAGTCCGATAATCCGACTTTAATTGAAATTTGTCGCTAGCTTTGCTAGTCATCTCTTGTCTTCCTTCTCCACAAGAATTAACTTTGGTGCTACAAAAGCGATTAGAATTTAACCTTTCTACACTTTCGTTCATTGGTGCACTGACAAATTTGTGTTTTTGAGTTAGCGTTTTACCTCGGAGAAAGTGCTTCTATTTGGCACATTTCTTCTTTTTAAAGCGTCAAACGCAAAAATGGTCAGAAAAGCGTTCATTTTGTCACCTGGAAGCGCTACTCATTCGAACCCCTATAGAGAATTACTACTACGTCCGCTTTCGCTCTTTCCTGAAAGTTGTCAGGAAGAACCAATGACTGTTATTAAGACACAAATTTGACGTTTGAAAGCTTAATAGTAAATGTATAGAAAACCCCGGCAGTCTAGCTATTTTGCTTGGAATTCAGCAAGCTAGGCTTCTCTAAGGTTTTCCTATTATAAACTAATTTCTCTGGTAATTTTTGTACACAGAGAAAGATAAACTTCCCAAAGACAGCTAACCAATCAACAGATATGAAAAGAACACAACCTTCATCTAAAACAACACCCATTATCTTCCCTTTTGAGCAAGCAAACTGGCTCATAATTCCCATGCTTCTCCTGCTGTTTCAACTACCTTTAATTGCACAAGTTGATCAATTGGCTATTCAACCATTGATGCCTTTAGAAGAAGTGGATCTGGAGTTACTGCCACGTCAGGACAATAATGTCTTATTGGAGGAGGAATTGAAAAATCGAAGACCCGGCGTTCCTCCTAGGTTCGCCTTGAGTTTTGAAGCGGCTATTTCCCCACTAAAACGCGGAAACTGGGAAGAGCTGGCCGATGGCACTCAGGTTTGGCGAATGCGGATTCTGTCTCCGGGTGCTCATTCTTTAAATTTGGGATTTGGTGAATTCTACCTGCCTGCTGGTGCCGAATTAGAACTGTACTCCGCTGATCTAAAAAACAAATTGGGGCCATTTACACCTAATGACAACGATGATCACCGAGAATTTTGGACGCCCATCATCGAAGGAGATGAACTGGTCGTCGAACTACGCATTCCTAAAGAGCAGAGAAAAAACCTCAGTTTGAAGATTACCAGCATCAATCATGATTTTATGGGCTTCTCGACCTTTGCCTCTGGGTCATGTAATCTTGATGTAATCTGTGGAATCGACGACGGCTGGGAAATTGTGGAAGCCTACCGGGATATTATCCAATCTGTTGCTGTATATAGCACAGGTGGTAGCACTTTTTGTACCGGTTTTTTGGTCAATAACACGCGAGAAGATTGCACGCCTTTCTTCATGACGGCTGACCACTGTGGAATTCGCTCAGGTAATGCGGCTAGTTTGGTCGTCTATTGGAATTTTGAAAACTCCGTTTGCCGAGCTCCGAATAGTAATGCAAGTGGTGGAGCCGGCAATGGCTTATTGAATGATTTCAATAGTGGGTCCGTCCTACGTGCTAGGTCAGATGATACTGACTTTGGATTGTTGGAACTCGATGACCCGGTTAGTCCTACTGCTGAAGCTTTTTTCGCAGGCTGGGATGCCCGTCCGGAATTGCCTGCGGATACTGTAATTGCCATCCACCACCCCAACACGGATGAGAAAAGGATAAGCTTTAGCTTTGAACAAACCTTTAAGGGAAACCTCAACGGGCAAGGAGTAGCTAATGGTGGATATCTGGTGGTTCCTGAATGGAGCATTGGAACCACCGAAGGGGGATCTTCTGGTTGTCCTCTTTTTGACCAAAATAGTCGTGTGGTCGGACAATTATTTGGTGGAGCGGCTTCTTGTAATAATATCGATTACGATGCTTTTGGTTGGTTTGCCATTTCCTGGGAGGGAGGAGGAACACCAGAGACTCGACTTCGAGATTGGCTTGACCCCGATAATTCTGGAAAGATCACCCTGAATGGGAGAACCCAAAATTCATGCAACTTTAGAATACTTGCCGATAACCAAGAGTTTATGCTCTGTGCGCCTTCTGATCTGGAGTTTGAACTAGGCCCCAGTGATAATTTCGCCGAGGCGGTCACGCTTGAGGTGAGTAATCTACCAGAAGGAATCACCGCTGAATTTGCTTCTAATCCGCTAAACGCCGGAGAAACAACCACTATCCGACTAGATCAGCTTTCCCAACTCAATCCTGGTACTTATTCCTTCGATATTAATGGGACAGATGGCACCGATAACGCTAGTACGACAATAACATTGATCATCTCGGATACAGCGCCAGCCTCCACCGCCTTGATCACGCCTGCCGACGAAGCCGAGAACCTAAGCACTGCACCCAACCTAAGTTGGACCGCAATTGACAATGCCCTTTCTTATGAATGGCAACTTAGTACAAGTGCTGACTTCCTTAGCCTATTTGCTTCTGACAGTGGACTTTCCAATCCAGAGGCAAGCCTGAATAATCTGGAAACAGAAACGACCTATTTTTGGCGAGCCCGAGCGTCCAATGCTTGCGGGACTGCCGAATGGTCAGAGGTATACTCTTTTACCACAGCTGGGGTCTATTGCTTAATCAATTCCGCTGCGGATGTACCTGTTGCCATCGGATCTAATAATCCGAATACGGTTAGGTCCATGATGACTATCGAGCAACAAGGGCAGATCGCGGGTATAGCTGTAACCATGGATGTAAAACATACCTACGTCTCAGATCTTTCTGCGAATCTGATTTCTCCTAGCGGGACAACAGTCAGTCTTTTCAGAAACCCCGGAGATAATGTGAGCTTTCAGGGTTGCGGGCGAGATGATTTGATCCTAAGCCTGAACGATGAAGCCTCACAACTTAATAGTCTTCTATCTAACACTTGTGCCAATACCACTCCGACTATCAATGGTGTATTCCAACCTCGGCAGGCCTTGTCTAACTTGAATGGAGAAGATGCCGAAGGCGTTTGGACGCTAGAAATTATTGATGAGTTTGATGAGGATGGCGGTGAAATTTCTAGTTGGAGTCTCGAAATATGCACCACTTTTCCTGAAAATGCCATTGTAGCTACAAGTACTTCCAGTATTTCTGTCTGTCCAGGTGAAGAATTCGATTTTGAACTTATTATCGGAGGAGGTTTTACTGATGCGGGCTTGACTGTGACTCCAAATGGGCTACCTGAGGGGGCAATTTTGGCACTGGATCCTGAAACACCCACAGCAGCGAGTTCCATGACGATAAGTGGAAGCGGGTTTGACACGCCTGGCAATTACCCAATCGTCTTCGAGGTAACAGATGGAAACAGTAGTGCTAGTGTGACTGTCGATGTGGAGATTAGAAGTGTCCCCGCTGATATCGTAGTTATTCAACCACAGGACGAGGCAGAACTCGTTTCGGTTGCTCCAACTTTTGGTTGGACTGCCAATCCTGGAGCCAGCAACTATAGAGTAAGGGTGAGTACTTCCCCTGATTTGAGTAGCCCAGTAGTCGACATAAATACAAGTAATAACATCATCAATTTGGGGGATTTGGCGAAAGGACAGACTTACTACTGGCAAATTTCAGCGACCAATGATTGTGGTCTAGGAGAGGGGCCGGTATGGTCTTTTTCAACGGTTCCGGATCTTAGCTTTTCGACTGATCCAACATCCTTATTGGTTTGTCCAGAAGACAATCCCAGTTTCAGCTTTACTGTTGATGCGGATTTTATAGCCCTAGTTGATGTCAGCTTTAGCACACAACCCGCTAGTGCATTGGGTTTCGAAAGTGCAAGTGGTCTTAGTGATCTTACGCCCGGCGAAACGATTGAGGTATCCATTCTCAATACGGCTGATGTCACACCTGGGCCATATGAAGTTCAATTGACGCTGGATGATGGTACCTTGACCGCCTCCACTACAATCACTGTAACCATCGAAGTAGCTCCGACCAGCCCAACGCTGACGACCCCGGCGGATCAAAGTAGTTTGGCAGCACCACCAGAACAGCTCAATTGGGAGGCAGTAAGTGGAATTAATAGCTATCAGGTAGAAATTGCCACTAATGCTGAATTTGATCCCATATTGGAATCAGGAGAAACGAATGGTAGTAGTTACACTCCGAGCAATATAACCGAGGGAGGTACCTATTTCTGGAGAGTGAGTAGTAGTAATGATTGTGGAATGGCTACTGCAACTGCTTTCCAATTCACCTATATGCCGAATGCAATCAATGAGATTGACGGTAATCGCCTGAGCATTTTCCCCAACCCTACTCAGGCTCAGCTACAGGTTCGGTTTACTAGGCCGATTGAGCAACAGTTACAACTGCGGATTCATCATATCAATGGAAGTGTGATCCAAGAAAAGACACTGGCCTCTGGTCAGCAGGCGGAAATACTTTCTCTAGAAGAACTGCCAGCTGGTGTTTATCTGCTAAGCCTTCAAACAGGAACGGATAAAGTCATCAGAAGGATTATCAAACACTAATCCATTTAAGGGAGTAGTGGAATAGCTACTCCCTTATTTCTATGTTACCTCCTACCCAAGAATTTCCTGGCAGGAAAAGATCCATTCCTGTTTTACTTTCCACTTCGACCAGCTGGTTTCGGAGTTCCACGGTTCTGAGGTAAATACGCTGTCGGAGCTTGTTGGTAAATTCTAACTGGGCAGCGGTGACCTGTTGGAGGAAACCGTAAGTCTCCCCATTTCTATCTTTACTGGAGGCCAGATACCAATCATCGATCAGTGCAAAGGAAAAGGGAGACAATTCTCCCTCAAGCAAAGCTACTTCCAACGCAGGCCGAATGCTAGCATAGAGTGTATCTTGCTGATTATAATCCGTTGAAATAGAGTTATGATGACTAAGAATGGTAGACATCCAATAGTTATTACCCACCAACCGCTCTCCAGGATAACCAAAGGCCTGCAATATATGCTTTACTTGAGCGATTTGCACTTCACTATGGGGCGCAAAATGTCGTTCTGCATAGCGAGTCTGTCCATTAGGACCAAAGGTAAATAAGGCGAAAAAGGCTTTTCTTTGATCCTTCTTGTACATTTTCTTGACCTCTGCTCTAAGGTCCTGCTGCAAACGCTCTAGATAATCTTCTCGTAAGGCGGCATACTCGGCCTTACTCTTTTTCCATGAATCTGTCCCCTTAAGTTTCGAGAGCAGTCCATTTTTCCGGATATCTCTCCATTTCCAACCCGCTTTTATTCCACGTTGCATATACACTATTGCTTTCTCCTGCATGTTCAAAAAAAGTGCGATTTGGGTGGCCACCTGATGTTCTCTCAGGAATACAAAGGGGTAAGAGTCTATCAACTTTTCATACTTATCCAATGCAAGCTTATACTTCTCTTGCACCAATAATCCTTCGAGTTCCATTACTTGTTGATGATAGGTGCCATAATCAGGCCTTGACTGAGTATGAGCTAGAGTAAAACTCAACAAAAAAAATAGGCATCCAAGGCCATAAAGTGATGGTCGATGTACAGCTTGCAATGAATTCATGCGATAGTGAGTTAGTTGTAGGTAAACGGATCCGCAACACCCTAAAAGGGTCATGGCTACGGCATTGTTTTCTTTGGTGGGGTATCAAATGCTTGGATACCTGGGCCTTTCCCCACCCATTGCTGCGCGTTTTCACCAACAATTCCACTCATTTGATACACTACCTTTTCTTTTATGGTTCTTCTGACAATTTTTGTGGCCAGCCTTTTGCTTACTATAAAGAAGCCAAAAAGACCTGTCGGGCTGTATGCTCTCCCGCAATTTTGCAAAATGGACTAAGCATACCTAAAAAACTCACCTCAACGCCTAGCACGAATTTGAACAATTGATGCTAGCGTTCAAGAACACTTGCCGCTTACACTTTATCCAGATCCTCCCCCGTTTTAGTTAAATCGCGGTCCAGAAGAATTTTTATCTTGGGTTATCGAAAACACTGACTTAGCATTATGATCAAAAGAACTTGCCTTACTCTATTCTTTTTACTGACTATCCAAATGGTTTGGTGCCAGTCCGGTTTGCAACAGGCCATCAATACCTTTAGCAAGGACCCGGCACTCAAGCATGCAGGCGTAGGTATTAGTGTGGTAGATGTAGGAACCAATAGAGAAATTGCTCAATTCGATTCCGAACGGAGCCTCGTACCCGCTTCTTCTTTGAAGGTCTTAACGACTGCTTCTGCTCTAGCCATGCTTGGAACTGAATATCGATTTAGCACGCATTTACAGTATACCGGATCAATTGATAACAATGGGCAATTGAATGGAAACCTCATTATACAAGGAGCTGGAGATCCTACGCTTGGCAGTCCAACTATGCCAGGAGGAGAATCACTGGAACAAGTCTTGGATAAACTAAGTATGGCTTTACAACAAAAGGGCATCAGAAAAGTCAATGGGCATATCATCGGAGATGCCTCGTATTTTTCGACTACGGTAAATGGGGCATCCTGGCAATGGAATGATTTAGGCAACTACTATGGTGCAGGAAGTTGGGGATTGAACTTTCACGATAATCTTTATTATTTACGTTTCCAGCAGACTTCCAGATTAGGGCGCACACCAAGGATTGCTATCATTGAACCAGAAATCCCTAATCTTCGATTTACCAATGAAGTAACAGCTGCTTCAGCTGGTTCAGGAGATAATGCCTATATCTATGGAGCGCCCTATACTTATGAACGGTTTGTCAGAGGGACAATTCCGGTTGGTAGTAAGTTGTTTTCTATAAAAGGTTCCATTCCTGATCCCCCCCTATTTGCCGCACAACAGCTAACAACTCGACTCCAAAATGCTGGGATCGTAAGCACAAAGGGAGCGACTAGTGACCGATTACTGGGGCAACCAATAAGCACAACACGTCAAAAGTTGTTGACTCACCGATCCCCATTCCTTAAGGAAATCGTCGTACGCACAAATATTAAAAGTGTCAACCTCTACTGCGAAACTCTGTTACGTGCAATAGGCAAAATAAAAGGTGCGGAAGGGACAGTTTCAGGTGGAATCAAGGCCCTCCAAACTTTCTGGGAAGCGCGTGGCCTATCTTTTTCGGGCGTGGCCTTAGAAGATGGAAGTGGCTTATCCTCTAAGAATGTGGTAACGGCCAAGTTCATGGCCCAATTGATGCGAAAAGTAGCCCGAGATAGCAAAATATATGATGATTTCCGCAACTCACTCCCTATTGCCGGGAAATCTGGGGGCATGTCTTATACCTTGAGAGGCACTGCGGCAGCAGGCAAAGTTAGAGCCAAGACGGGTACCTTGAATCGGGTTCGATCCCTAACTGGCTATGTTGAATCGAAATCGGGCAAGCTACTTTCCTTTTCCATCATTGTCAATAATTATAGAGGCTCTGGCGGGCAAGTCCGCAAAAAAATGGAAAAGGTACTCCTGGCTATGTACGCCCTCTAGTAGGCACTACCATAGAATCGCAAGGAAGGGCAATAACTTGCCATATTGAACCCTTTAATGTAACTTTACGCGCGTCAAAATGACCAAAATGACAATCACATATGAAGCTAAAAACGACCTTTCTTCTGATCAGCTTACTAGCCCTGCTAGTTACCCCAGCTTGTGACGGAGACGAACGCCCCGCAGATTTCCCACCGACCCTCAGTACCGACCCGAACGATGCACAACCTGCCAGTAACAATGATCAAAGTAACGATGTAGTTACCTCTGGGCTTACTAAAGATTACTTGAATACCAATCGAGGGATTTGGCAAAAGCCAGAATTGATATTGGAATTACTTGGAAACTTGGAAGATAAAGTGGTAGCAGATATTGGAGCGGGTACCGGTTTCTTTGCCTTTCGTTTGGCTCCAAAAGCCAAGAAAGTTATCGCTGTGGACATCAACCCTGTTTATACTCGGACCCTAGATAGTCTCAAGGTCTTCCGTTTGGCTGATGATATCCAAGATCGATTAGAAACTCGTTTGGGAAAAGAGAACTCTCCAAAACTTGATAAAGAAGAAGTTGACATTGCTATTATCGTCAATACTTTTGTCTATATCAGAGATAAAGTAGGCTATCTACGAGAGCTGAAAAAAGGCATTCGAGAGGGAGGTAAACTCCTAATCGTAGAATTCAAGAAAAAGCGTCTTCCTGATTTTGTAGAGCCTCCACAGAAGTACCGTCTTCCACTTCATGAGGCTGAAAAACTGTTGTATCAAGCGGGCTACACTAAGATCGAAGCCAACGATACTGCATTGGACTATCAATATGTATTAGTTGCGGAAAAATAGCCTTACGAGGCTTCGGCTCCTAAAAACCTCCGAAGCCTCGTAAACCCCCTTCTACTTACCTAACAATTTCCTTCGAATCCACTTTCTTCGCCAAATCACTAATCCGCCGATTAAAACCAGCGGCCAAATTGTGATAAGCCCTAGGACTAGATTCACTACCAGGGTCCAACCATTTGCGGCACTTTGTTTAAGGCGAGTCCAGAAAGTGGTCCGGCTTCCGCGATCGGGAGTGTAAGGCACTTCCTGGTATATTTCTAAATTAATCGTACTCAATGAAATTCTATTCTTCAGATAATTCAGTCGCCCTTCTCTAGATTCAATTTCTTCCTGAATCACACGGATTGCTTCTTCCGCCTTTAGCACTTCTTCTACCGTCTTGGCTTTATCACGCAAGATGGCTACATAGCGGTCTCGTACTTGTTTCTTGGTGCTCAAGCGTGTTTCGATATCCAGATACTCCTCAGTCACATCCTTGGCATTAACACGGCGGTAATTGGTGTAAATGGATTCTTTCTCAATGGCATTCATCAGATCATCAAATCGACCTGCAGGTACTCGGATCACCAACTGGTTCGTTATTCGATACGTAGAATTAGTCATGTTGACGGAAGACATAAAGCCTTCGTGTGTGGCTACCAAAGCCTCGATACGCTTAGTGCTTTCTTCTACTTCCTTGACCTTAATACTGAATTCTGAAGTTTTGATCACCTTACGTTCAACGGAGACTGTCTGAGCGCGGGGCGCTTGGGACTGATCCGCATCCTGATACTCTTCTTCTGAAGCTCCTTCATCATAAAACTTTGCAGAAGTTTGTTGTTCGGCAGCAAAACCACCAGCCTCACCACTGCAACCCCATACGAGAGGCACCAGCATTGACGACAAAAGGAAAATTTTAAAATAAATTTGTGAACGATGCCCTGGGGTTCCATAGGCAGCATTAGCGTGGAATGATGTTTTCATTATTTTTTGGGTTTACGTTTTTCGACCAGACAGATGGGGCTGTCTTGCCTAATATGATGAGTAAATTAAGAAAAATGGTGGGAGAATAGGAATTTTCGCCCACAATTACTAAATCGGGCAAAAAGCAAATTGATCCACTCTAACTGTGTTATATGATCGAGCCGATTCTCTCCAGAAAGGAAACTTTTGCCCAACTGCCAGCTACCTGGTCCATGCCTCTACTGGAAGAAATTCGCCAGCAGCACACAAATTCTCGCAAGTGTTTAGTTGTACTAGATGATGACCCAACCGGATGTCAAACCGTCCAGGATATACCTCTTTTGACGGAGTGGTCGGTCGAAAGTCTGCGGCGAGAATTAAGCCGTACTCCAGTATTTTTCATCCTGACCAATTCACGCAGCATGGCGACCGAACAAGCCAAGGAGATAGCGCAGGAAATTGGTCAAAACCTACTAGCAGCAGCGCGACTTTCAGCTGTGGAATTCTTTGTACTTAGTCGCAGTGATTCTACTTTACGTGGACATTATCCGGCTGAAGTAGATGCACTCTGTGCAGCTTTGCAAACAGAATATGATGCAACTATCATGGTTCCTTTTTTCGAAGCAGGAGGTCGATATACCCTGAATGATATCCACTATGTAGAGCAAGAAGGCAAGCTTGTCCCAGCCGCTTTGACTGAATTTGCCAAAGACAAGGCCTTCCCTTTCCAGCACTCCTATCTACCCTTGTATGTGCAAGAAAAGACAAAGGGTCGTACCAGGGCTGACCAAGTCCGAGGAATTTCCCTAAGGACTATTCGAGAAGGGGGCCCACAGGCGGTTAAAGCAGCCCTCTTGGAGGTATCGAAAGGCGGAGTTGTGATCATCAACGCCTGTGCAGGCAGCGATCTGGAAGTAGCAGTCAAAGGCCTGCAATTAGCGCAAGAATGCGGCAAGAATTACATCTATCGTACGGCAGCCTCCTTTGTTCGTGTGCTGGCTGGTATTCCTGTCAAGCCCTTACTAAATACTGAAAGCATGGCCATCGACACAATTAACGGGGGGCTAATGATCGTTGGATCACATATCAAAAAATCCAGCCTACAATTGGAGAAAGCCCTAGCTGTCACTAATGTTATTGGGTTGGAAATCGACGTTGAAAAATTAATAGAAGAAGACAGTCGAAGACGAACTATCGCGGACTACCTCAAAATGATCGAAACCGCCATTCGCGCTGGTCAAAATGTAGTCGCTTATACTAGTCGAAAACTCATAGCCTTAGGAGATGCCAGCACTTCTCTTTCCATCAGCCGAATCATTTCTGAAAGCATCTGTGAAATTGTTGATCAACTCTCGGTACAGCCTAGGTTTCTAATTGCCAAGGGAGGCATTACCTCCAATGATGTAGCGACCAAGGGATTGGGCGTAAAAAGGGCTATAGTGGCAGGACAGTTGCAGCCCGGTGTGCCAGTCTGGTTGTTAGGCCCAGAGAGTAAGTTCCCCGGCATGCACTATGTGGTGTACCCAGGGAATGTAGGTAGTTCGGAGGGGCTGGCACATGCTTTACAAGCCTTTGCCCCATCTTGATATTCCGAAGGAACAGACTCAACACAAGGTGGATATAAAAGTACTTTGCCATTTGACCAATGGTAATAAATCAGAGAAGTTGTCTAAGCGTGTCTGCTGAATCACAATGGAGAAACTTTTTGCCTCAATTGAGGCTATTTTTGAGGCGCACCTGTCGGGCCACCAGGCAGGAAAACGAAAAGTGAGGTAACAAGAGCTTCCTAGTGGCCAGTGAGATAGTGCAACACAACCCTTAGGAAAAGTAAATCTATTTTTCAATCACACCGCTTCTCATAAAAATAGGGAATCTGATAGCATGAGTCACATCGGCAGGCCATATTGAAGCCAACTCTTGAATGAAGCCAGTAACAGGGTTTTCCCCTTTATGCTGCCGGATATAATGCTGCACACTAGACCAGGAATTTAGGTAACCTTCAAAGCGCCCCAAGTCCCAATCTTCTTCAATAACCAATTCATTACTCGTAGGTATTTCTTCGAACTTAAATGGAATACTTTGATAGGCTCGATCTATGTGTCGACGTTCTTCATTCCAATAGGGACCAATAATATCGGTATAGAAATGGTCAATTTGTTCATTGATCGCCGCTGTGATTCGCAATAGTCCATATCCCCAAATGCTAATCACACCTCCTACTCTCCCTACCCGCCTCACTTCTCGTTCAAAGGCATCAAAATCAAACCAATGCATCGCCTGCCCAACCGTAATCAAATCAAATTGATTATCGGGAAAACTGGTTTGTTCGGCTCTTTCCACCCGATACTTAATATTTGACGCTACTGTAGCATTATCAATTTGCTTTTGACTGATATCGGTGGCTATTACTTGTTCGTAATGCTTGGCCAACTCCATAGCAACTTGCCCATTCCCAGTCCCACAATCCCAGGCTTGTCGCCGAGGAGTGTCTTTAGTAATACGGAGCAATTCATCATACAAGCTTTGCGGGTAAGTGGGACGGAATTTCTTGTAGGTACTAGCTTGTCGAGAGAAGTTGTCTTGGCTTGCCTTCATATTTTGCAGTTTGGCCACAAAGGAAGCCTTTAATCCGCTTTGATGCAAGTGGAGAACAAGAAAGAATGGTACAGGAATTCAATAATCATTTTGTAACATTCGCTCTAGGGCTCAATCTAAATGAGCAGCCAAGCATAGCGAAACTTGCTAATGTGACGGAACTCTAACCTTAGAGAAGACCGCTCTGAACCAGCGCTTGATCTATTCTGAGACGATCAGCAGCAGCTAGGGGCTGATAGGGAGGGCGGACAAAGTCATGCTTTTGACGACCAAGCTTTTTAAGCGCATACATCATACCAATATGCGCATTCTGTCCAGGATGATAGAATGCTCGAGCTAAGGGAAAGATCCGGTCATTAATTTTTCTCGCCGCTTGCAAGTCTGAACGACCAACAGCTTCAGCAAGGGCAACGTGAAGATCAGCAGCGATACTCCCCATCCCGGATAAGATCCCGTCAGCTCCAATCGCTAAATCGGCCAGCAGCCACTTACTATGAGTAGACCAGACTGCAATGTTTTGCTTCAGATCGCGCAGGGCCCTCAGGTTTGTCTCAAAAGTTGCTGGGTCTTTGCTACCTTCTTTGATACCAATTACAGGAAAGGAGCTGGCCAAACGAACTAATACATCCGTTTCATATCGGGTATGATAAATGACTACAGGTAAACTACTTGCAGCGCAAGTCTCTTCAAAGCGTTTTTGTGCAATATCCCACGAATATCCTTCCTTGCTAGCAGGAGGCATGATCGTGATAGCATCGGCTCCTTCCGCCTCGGCATCTTTAGCCAACGGAGCCAACTTGTTTGTCTCTTTCGATTCCCGTAAAGCAGCTAGAATGGGCACCCTATTATCCGCGGCTGCTAATGCCTCAGCCAATAATTTTCGTCGTTCTTCCCGTGTCAACGACTTGTCCAATCCAGACCCACCATTTACCATGATCGCAGACACTCCATCTACGGCTGCCAAGGAACTAATGTGTCGCTTGAAATCATCGAAGTCAATCCTACCGTCTTTGTCAAACCAACTCAGAGCGGCTGGGATTACGGCTTTGCGTGGTATAGATTTACTATCAGATTGAACTGACTCTGATCCTGATGGAGTTAAAGAAGCTTGATGGGGTAGCAAACTGAATATTCCAGCTCCCATCGAGAGCATAAATTGTTTCCGATTCATAATTATACATTGGTTGGTTTAGAGTCCATTGCTTTTAGAGATATGGTAACTCCATAACTCTGCTATGCAGTGAAGATCTGACTTCAATTGGCAACAAAATGCCATTTGTCGCCAGCAGTAGAAAACTTTAGACAACTACATAAAAATACTGCACCTCTATTGCATTTGCAATGGTTTCCTAGCTTGTGTTTTCATATACCTGACGCGTATTAGTGATCGCCCTATATTCCTAGTTTAATAAAAGAAGAGGTTCAGTGCTCATTCATAGCATTATTCCCAATTAATTACTATACTTCGACCTTTTACTCAACCAAATTCTCAACATTTTATGTCGACAAGTGCATTGGCCCAATCATTCACCTTTCCAAGTGGCGTTCAAACTCCGAACAGAATTGTAAAATCAGCCTTGAGCGAAGGCATTGCAGAAGCAAATGGACGTCCTTCTGAGGCTTTGTTCAATTTGTACAAACGCTGGGGAGCAGGAGGGGCAGGTATCTTGATGACGGGCAATGTCATGGTAGATAAGGATCATTTGGTGAATGCCAATGTGATGATTGCAGAAGGGGACGATTTCCTCGCCGACTATGCTGTCTTGGCTGAGCATGCCCAAGCACAAGGCACTCACTTGTGGATGCAAATCAATCACCCAGGAAGGCAGGCTCCTGTCTATTTGGATCAGGCACCAGTGAGCGCTTCTAACATAAAAATGCCTAGTAAATTGTACATGGAACCTCGGCCCCTGACAGAAGAGGAAATTCTAGATCTCATAGAACGCTATGGGAATGCTGCATTATTGGCGAAAAAGTCGGGCATGAAAGGGGCTCAAATACACGGCGCACACGGTTATTTGGTCAGTCAATTCCTCTCTCCACTTACCAATATAAGAACGGATAAATGGGGAGGGACTTTAGAAAACAGAGCTAGGTTTGTTTTGGAAATATACCGAAATATGCGAAAAAAGGTGGGGGCATCTTTTCCATTAGGTATTAAGATCAATTCCGCGGATTTCCAGCGAGGAGCCTTTACAGCGGAAGAGTCCATGGAGGTTATTCAAATGCTGGATCAGGAAGGAATGGATCTAATCGAAGTATCTGGTGGTACTTATGAACGGGCTGCAATGGTAGGTACCATGCAAAAAGAAAGTACTCAGCAACGAGAAGCCTATTTCATGGATTTTATCGTAAAGGTTCGCAATAAAATCAAAAGCCCACTCATGTTGACCGGTGGTTTTAGGACAGCAGCCAGCATGGCCAAGGCCATTGATAACGGAGAGCTTGATTTAGTCGGATTAGGTCGGCCTTTTTGTGTGTATCCCAATGTAGCCAAGGAATTAGTTGATGGAACAAGAAAAGATTGTCATGTTCCAGAACTGCTTACAGGGGTAGAAAAACTAGACCTTTCCGGGATGTTACAGACCCCTTGGCACCAATTTCAATTGGTGAGAATGGGCAAAGGCTTAGACCCTGACCCTGCCTTGGATGTTTGGACTGTTTATGAGAAGGTTACGGGAAAAACCCGGCCAGTTTAAGGCTACGGTAACTAGAATTTTAAAAACATTTTAGTATGGATTTTGCCTCTTTCCACGCCCAATTACATGAGATTGGTGCAACTGCCGAAAAACAAGTTCAAGCCATCCAGCAAAACCGTTTCGTCCCGGATGAACTCCTTGATCAATTAAAAGATACAGGTGCCTTCCGGCTATGGGTGGCTAAAGCTTATGGCGGTCATCAAAGCCATGTGCTGGACTTGATGCAAGCTGTGCAAATTTTGAGTTACTATAATGGCTCGCTTGGTTGGATTCTAGGCGTGACAGGCACCGCGGCTCTGAGTAGTGGATATTTGCCAGCCGCTGTCGCTGCACAGATCTACGGACATCCACGAGCTTTGACTGGCGGTTGGGCTGCACCGGCAGGAAAAGCGAAGCGGGTAGATGGAGGAATCTTGGTGCATGGCAAATGGTCATGGGGCTCCGGAATCCGGTACTGCAGTCATATTGTTGGAGGGGTGATGCTGGAGCAAGCAGATGGAAAAGGTCCTCTTTCGGCCATCGCCTTTTTCGATCCAAAAGATGTCCGCTTCATCGACAATTGGGATGTGTTGGGCTTGCATGGTACCAATAGTATTGACTATCAGGTAGAATCTCTTTTTGTTCCTGATGGTCAATGGATGTACTTTCCGGTCAGAAAGGCCCAAATTGATGCTACGCTGTATCGCTTTTCTTTTTTAGGGGCTCTGTCAACTGGGGTTGCTTCGGTAGGCCTTGGTTTGGCGAAGAGAGCCATTGATGAAATCATTCAACTATCCCAACAAAAGATACCTAATGGAGCGCGGCGACTATTGTCAGAGCGGCCAGTGATTCACGAAAAGATCGCCTTGCTGAAAGCTCGCTATGCGTCATCTAAGTTATTCTTAGAGGATAGCGTGCGAAAAAACTGGAAGGAAGCAGAAAAAGGTAGTATATCCCTTAAGGCCAAGAGCGAACTACGTTTAGCCTCTACCTACGCCGCGCAGCAGGCTTGTGATATTGTCAGTCAGGCCTACAAAATAGGCGGAGGCTCTTCCATTTGGGATGGCGTCAAGCTTCAGGAATTACTGAGAGACGCACACGTAGTATCTCAGCACGGTATGGTCGGACTCAGCAACTTCGAAATTGCAGGTAGAGTGGCTTTTGATCTCAAAGTGAATCCCTGGTTACTGTGAGAAGGGAAATACTTATAGTAAAAGCTTAGAAAAGCTACGATTTGGTCTTCATACGGGTTGAAACACCTACCTTTGTGGTCTAGATACCAACGTTCAAGATGAAAAAAATACTGTTTGCCGCTTTCTTAGTTAGCCTATTAGGTACTGGAGCAGAACTGTTGTTGCTGGAACACACCGGGGATGCTTGGCAATTGATTCCCGTTGTTCTAATTGGGCTGGCCTTAATCGCCTTTATTTGGTTTGCTACTACAAGATCCAAGCCCAGTCAGCAGGTTCTTCGAGGAATCATGTTGTTCTTTATCATTAGTGGTATACTGGGATTCGCCTTGCACTACAATGGCAATATGGAATTTGAATTGGAAATGTATCCTAGCATGAAGGGTACAGAGTTGATGTGGGAAACCTTAAAAGGGGCCACTCCGGTACTAGCCCCTGGAAGTATGATAGCCACTGGGCTGTTGGGCTGGGCCTACACTATGAAATGATCAATCCATTTACCTCACTTTAATAGAAAGAACACAATGCAACGTTTAATTTGGTTACTACTAATCATTAGTATGGTTTCTGCCTGTGCTGGAGGCGAAGGTAAAGCTACAGAAGAAGAAACAGCTACAGAAAGCCAAGAGGAAGCAACTCCTCCAGAAGCCCCTGGAACCCTAGCCGTACTCAATCCTAATTTGGCTTCTGCCGAAGAAATGGCAGCGCTTCCCGAGATCGGTGAGGCCTTAGCTCAAAAGATCGTCGAAGGACGCCCCTTTCTAAGCATGAAGGATTTTCAGGCGGTTATGGGCGAGATGGATGAAGCTGCGAAAGAGGCACTTTTTACAGTATGCTTTGTTCCCTTGAACCTCAACACTACGCCGGAAGAAGACTTCAAAATGGTCCCAGGCGTAGGCGATAAAATGGCGCATGAATTCGAAGAATACCGTCCGTATAAGAAAGTGGCTCAATTTAGAAGAGAAATGGGAAAATACGTAGATGAAGACGAAATCGCACGCTATGAAAAGTACGTGTTTGTACCGGTGGCCCTGAACTCCGCCACAGATGAGGAAATTCTTGCCATTCCTGGTGTTGGAGATCGTATGCTTCACGAATTCAAGGAATATCGACCTTACAACAGTCTGGAACAATTTCGACGTGAAATTGGGAAATATGTAGACGACAATGAATTAGCACGTCTAGAGCGTTTTGTCTATTTGGACACGGAGAATTAATCAAGCCTAGCCGGGGGAGGCTGAGCACCCCAGGCTGCTGTTGAGTGTTTCCCGTCAACTGCAGATATCCAGAAAAGAGGGAATGCAGAAAGCCTTTCAGAATTAAATCTGAAAGGCTTTTTCTATTAGGTCCTCCTACCTCTTAGGGCCTGGGAATTCAGGGGGTGTTGTGGGTCGAAAAGACCAACAAGGGCGGGGGAGGCTCAGTGCTCTTGGGCTGCTATTGTGTATTGCCCATCAGGGCCAGGCAGTTCAATTCACCCTCCGATTTGATCACTTCACCTTAAAGTCGACCTCACCAAATTGCTCGTCAGCGCACCTTTGTAAGGCATTACGAAATAAATCTACTTATCAAACTATGACTGTGCAGGCCGCTGGCCTTTTGAGCAACAAATAATCAGACCGGCCGCTGACATCATCACCAAACCAAAAAACTAAGTCATGAAGAATTGGTTGTTGATACCTCTAATTTTATTTGCCCTTCCTAGCATGGCACAGATTCAGTTCCATTCCCTTCAGGAGGTCTTAGACTATGCAGATCAGCATGCGATCGCGGTGCAACGGGCTAGAATCGGAGAACAAATCTCAATTACGGGCAAAAAGGAAGCCAAGGCAAGCCTTTACCCTTCCTTCAATACTACTCTGGGGTACAATGATAACATCACCTTACAACCGACCCTGGTTCCCGCCCAAATGTTCAATCCTGCTGCGCCAGAAGATACGTTCGAAGAATTCACCTTTGGTACCAAGTATCAATACTCCTCTGGCTTGCAAGTGCAATGGGACATCCTAAATTTTCAAAAATTATTCGCCCTGAAGACCGCGGACAAAGAAGTTCAAAAAAGTAAAGCCAGTATTGAAGTGAATCGATTCAACACATATAACTCAATCGCTTCGACTTACTATTCTATTCTTCTCACTCAAGAATCTATCGAAATTTACAAGGAGAATTTATCGGTTTCCAGCTCAATCCTGGAATTGGCCAAAGGGAAATATCAAGAAGGGATACTAAGTGAAGCTGAGGTCAATCAGGCAGAAATCAAGGATAGGCAAAACAAACGGAGCCTGGATGCAGCAAAGAGCAACCTCCAACAATTCTACCTCCAATTACAAAGTCAATTGAACACAGATCAAGTCATTCAGATCCTGGATGAGCCAGCTAACTTTGCCTTGGGAGACATGACGATTCAGTCTCGGCATCCCGAGATTCTCTTGCAGGAATTGGAAGTACAGAAGTACGAATCAATGCTCAAGCAGAAAAAGTCATTGCGATATCCTTCGATCAGCCTGGTTTACCAAAACAATCGAACCTGGGCCACCAATGATTTCATGGATTTTTCGGCAGCTAACAAGCTCCCTCAACAGTATTTTGGCGTGCAAGTCAATCTCCTGGGGTCTAATCGTTTTACTACCAAACAAAAGATCAAGCAATCTGAATGGGAGCTACAGATGCAACGCCTACAATTAGAAAACACCAAACTGGTGAAACAAAAGGAAGATGAATTGCTCCAACTGGAATTGCAAAAGGCATCGCAACAACTAACAGATAATCAGTACATCCTCAATCTCCAGGAGAAAAATGATGTACATGCAGAACATAAATACCAAGGCGGAATCATTGGGTTAGACGAGCGGCTAACCAGATATGATGATTTACTCGCTGCCCAAGAAATGTACTTACAGAGCTTGGCCAGTTTTAGTATTGCACAATACAAAACCTATATCCGGCAGATCAATTTTCAAACCAAATGAAAAAGACAAAGGAAATGAGAAATAATCGCAGATTTATCTATATCAATGCTTTAACCGTAGCCTTATTCCTAACAGCTTGCCAGGAAGCTGAAACTACGCTGCCAGTCCGGAGGACGGTTGAAGATGCTGTTTTCGCTAGTGGTTATATGGAGCAGGAAAACATCTATACTGTATCAGCCAAAGCAGATGGTATTCTACTATCTTTTCCAATACAAGAGGGAGATTCTGTGCGAAAAGGTGATTTGATTGCCGTCATTGAAAATGATGTGCAGCTCAATCAATTGCAAGATGCCTTAGTCGTTCATAAAGATGCAGTAGCTGAGGCCTCACCAGATTCTCCTCAATTGCAACATCTGCAAACCCAAATAGAACAGGCAAAAAAACAACTGACCTTTGATCAAGAAAATTATGCCCGATATCATAAGTTACAGGAAACAAATTCCATCTCGCAACTTGATTTCGAGAAGGTCAAACTACAATACGAAAATGCCCAGAGTAACCTTGAGGCATTGAAAAAGAACTTTGCAGATGTACAAAGCTCCCTGCTTTTGAATCAAGAACGTAGTCTAGTACAAGTAAATACCCAACGAACCTTACTGCAAGACTACAAGCTTACAACCGGACAATCTGGACAAGTCATTCAGGTTTTCAAAAAACAAGGTGAGTTAGTCCGTAGAGGAGAGGCAATTGCCAGAATTAGCAATGGCACATATTTGATCAAACTATTCGTCGCTGAAGATGACATCACCAAGGTAGATTTGGATCAATCAGTAGCTGTACAAATTAACACCTACCCCAACAACGTATTTCCAGCAAGGGTTACCAAAATCTATCCTGGCTTTGACGAAGCAGAACAGTCTTACATCGTTGAAGCTCAGTTTAATCAATTACCTATTAAGATGTTTTCGGGTACGCAACTCCAAGCCAATATAGAGACTGGACGTCGAGAAAATGTACTGCTTATCCCTAGCAATTACGTCTCCAAAGGAAACCTTGTTAAGCTAGACAACGGCAGGGAGAAGCAGATTGAAACCGGTAGTAAAAATGAAAAAATAACGGAAGTGATTTCCGGGCTTACGGATAGCGATGTCCTCGTAAAACCCAATTAATAATATGAATATCAATCAAAGAATCGCGAACATTTTCCTGACCTCTAGAGTCCGGCAACTCCTAGTAGCTGTCTTAAGTGTGACTTTCGGTATCTCCATGTACGTGTTCATGAACAGCTTCATGAGCGGAGTGAATCAAGAACAAACGGAGATCACCTTCACCGCCATGTCCCACATCAAGATCTACAACGAACTACCTCACGAAGTACGCTCCATCAAGCCTACTCCCAGGGATAGTCATACTGTATTGGTGGTAAGCAACAATCGTAATATTCGATACACAGAAGGCATACAGAATGTAGACCCCATCAAGGCGGAACTATCACAAATTCCGAATATTACCGGCGTCACCGCACAGCTGAACCAGAATGTTTTTGTCCGTAATGGGGTTTCCAAAGCTAGTGCCTCCCTCTCTGGAATCGAAACCACCAATGAAGACAACTTATTTAATACTGCCGACTACTTAGTAGAAGGGGATTTAGGGGATTTAGATAAACAGTCCAACGCCATTATCCTGGGAACTGGCTTAGCGAAGAACATAGGTGTGCGTATGGGGAATAATATTACCGTCCTCACCTCTGAAGGACTATCTAAATCCTTCAAGGTGGTAGGACTAATCGAAACCGGAGCCAATATGGCTGATCGCACACGAGCCATCGTTTCCATCCAGACCGCCCGACAGCTCCTTTCTGAAAACCGTAGCTATGCCACAGAGATTCTGGTGAACCTAACCGATTACAATGATGCACAAGAAACCGCTGAAGTGATCAAGCAACTGACTGAATATAAGGTCGAACCTTGGCAAGAAGGAAATGAGCAGCTCGATTCCTCCAACGTCTTAAGGGACATCATAGCCATAGCCGTATCCTTGACTATCCTCATCGTAGCAGGCTTTGGGATCTATAATATCATGAACATGACGGTGAACGAGAAAATCAAAGAGATTGCAATCCTGAAGGCCATGGGTTTCAATGGCAAAGATGTAGTGGAGATTTTTCTAACACAATCTGTTATTATTGGATTGATTGGCGGGCTGACTGGCTTGATGTTAGGCGCCACAATCGTGAAGATAGTAGATCAGGTTCCCTTTGAAATGGGTCCACTAACTACGCTCCCTGTGACTTATGATAGTTCAGATTACCTCATGGCTTTTGCTTTTGGTATCCTGATTACCTTCATTGCAGGCTACCTACCTGCTAGAAAAGCCTCTAAACTCGACCCTGTAGACATCCTACGTGGCTAACTCAATAACATAATTATCTTATGACCGCATTATCCGTCAATCAGATCAATAAACACTTTTACGACCCCGTGGATTTTCATGTGCTTAAGGACATTTCCTTTGACATTTCCAAAGGCGAGTTCGTAGCTATCATCGGGAAATCGGGTTCAGGTAAATCCACCTTGTTGTACTTGTTATCCACCATGGATACTGATTATGATGGCGTCATTTCTATCAATGATACGCAGGTGACCGGACTCAGTCAGAACCAATTGGCGAGTTTCCGCAATGAGCATATCGGCTTCGTATTTCAGTTTCATTTCCTCCTCCCGGAGTTTTCAGTGCTAGACAACATCATGTTACCTGCTATGAAACTGAAGAAAAAAAGCAAGGAGGAGATTGCCAACAAAGCGATGGAACTCCTGGCCTTACTCGACATCAAAGGTTTGGAGTCTAAAAAGGCAGGTAAGATATCAGGTGGGCAGCAGCAGCGGGTGGCTATCGCCCGGGCCTTGATCAATTCTCCGGCAGTCATCATGGGTGACGAACCCACCGGCAACCTTGACTCTAAGAACACAAACATCGTGTTCGACACCTTCCGCCAATTGGCAAAGGAACAGGGGCAAACCATCATCGCTGTCACACATGATGACGAATTCGCCGCCAAATGCGATCGGATTATTGAGCTGTCGGATGGGATGTTGATCTAGGGAGCGGGGGTGTTGTTGATCGAAAAGACACAACAATGGCTAGGGAACCTCCAAATGCAATATGCCGTATTTCTAACCACACAATGAGCCAATGAAGGTTTCGGTACACAAATAGCTTGGGCATTCATATAGATTAGTATTTTGCATAGTAAACTATTTCAGGGATGCGCGAAGATTATGTAGAATTAATAATGAAGGAGGAATTGTGCCACTAAAAGCAACCATAAATACAGTATTACCCATTGCCTTGGCGGTTATTCTGCCAGGTCTCAGCCTATATTCCAGTTCTGAAGGTGACTACTTTGGTGGCAACTATAGTTTTCTCACTAGTTGGCCAATAGCTAGTATTTTCATGTATCTCATGTGGTATATTTTGTGGTTCCTTTGGGACATAAAGGCAAATCCAGGACGTTGGTCCTTACTACTCGTGATGATCGTACTCATTGGAACTATAATCATCGGAATGGTTTTCTTTGCGATAGAAAACGGGAGTCAGGTCAAAGGTTTATTTGTCATTCGTGTAGGCTTGGGCATCATTTTGTTTCTGGCCATTCAATACGCTTTAAAAACACAAGAAAGCATCTCGCAATTGTTGCTGGAGAAAGAACAAATTCAGACGGAGAACTACCGGGCCCAACTAAAAGTATTGCAAGCTCAAATTGATCCACATTTCCTTTTCAACTCTTTGAATACATTGCGGTCCATGGTGCGCCAACAGCACACCAATTCGGAAAAGTTCATCATGAGTTTATCCGACTTTTATCGGCAAACGCTGAAACACAATCAAAATACCACGCTTAAATTATCAGAAGAACTCGTCGTGCTTGAGTCGTATCTCTTTTTAATGAAAAGCCGAAATGAGAAGGCTATTGAGATAGATCTACGTATTGATGAGATGCTTTATGAAAAAGAAATACCAACGCTGGCACTGCAAGTAGTAGTTGAGAATTGCTTCAAGCACAATAGCATGAGTTCCAAAAAGCCTTTGAGTATCCAGATCGAAAACACGGAAGATGGATATATTCTTGTGCGTAATAACATCCAAGTCAAATTAGGGGAAGAGGAAAGCTCTGGTTACGGTTTATCCTTTCTCAGGAAGCGGTATGATTTGATGGACATTGAAGCCGGGGTGATCACGCAGGAAAGTAATGAAGAGTTCAGCGTTAAACTAAAACTGATCTAGGAGATGAACGTACTAATCGTAGAAGACGAGTCGCACACAGCTGCACTCCTACAAGAAATAATAGAGCAAGATCCAGATTTTATCGTGCTGGAAAAACAAGAGTCTGTGATAGACACCGTGGAGTATCTCAGTAAATACCAGAAGAATATCGACCTCCTCTTCTTCGATATTCAATTGGCGGATGGGAAAAGCTTCGAAATCTTTAAGCACGTTGACGTAGTCAAACCGATCGTCTTCTGCACCGCTTATGATGAATATACCTTACAAGCTATAAAGAATAATGGGATAGATTACGTATTGAAGCCTTTTAAAGAGGAAGAAATACATACAGCTTTACAAAAGTATAAACGCCTTCTCAACAATCTGCAGCCTAGCCCCGTCTCCCCTATCGCCTTCAAAACTGAAAAAGAGAAACGATATCAGAAAAGCTTTCTTACCCAGTTCAGGGAAAAAACAATAATCAAACGAGTAGAGGAAGTAGCCCTCTTTTCAGTAGAGCATGAAACGGTATACCTGTACACCTTCGCGGGAGAAAAGCTGCCATTGTTCAAGAAATTAGAATATATCGAATCTGTTTGTGATCCAATGCAATTCTTTCGTATCAATCGACAGATGCTGGTTAGTCGTGCAGCCATCCTTTCCTTTGAGCCCTATTTCAAACGTAAGATTGTATTGCAACTAAAAGTTAAACTGGCGGAATTCCCAATAGTTAGTCGGCTAAAAGTTAGTCCATTTAAAGAATGGTTGATTCAATAGAGATACTGAGATTGTTAACCTAAGGCGAGCCTTACGGCATGATAACCGCACATCCCATGGACTCCACCACCAGGCGGAGTCGAGGCAGAGCAAATAAAGATCTTCGGGTTAGGGGTAGAATAGGGGTTTAGGCGGCCCACCGGGCGAGTAAAGAGCTGGGTAATGTCTGCCGCACCGCCCGTAATAGCTCCACCCAAGTAATTAGGATTGTAAGATTGAAAATCCTTGGGAGTAGTGATCTTCTTGGCGAGAATGACCTCTTGAAAACCAGGTGCAAATCGTTCAATCTGTGCCTCGATATAGGGCGTCCAATCTCGAGCAGAGCCGTGTGGAACATGACAGTAAGCGTAGCCCGTGTGCCGTCCATCAGGCGTTCGTCCTGGATCAAATTCACTTTGTTGGCATACCATCACAAAGGGGCGGTCTGAATCTTTCCCATTCCAGGCATCCTTCTCACTTGCTGCAATTTCCTCAATGGTACCCCCGACATGAACGGTGGAAGCCTCCAGGCACCTTGGGTCTCGCCAAGGGATAGATTCCTTTAGCGCATAATCTACCTTAAAGACACCCGGTCCATAATTATATTTTCGCAAGCGCCGACGATAGGAAGCAGGAAGTTCTGTTGCTGCAATCTCGCCTAGTTGCCGTGGGTCAGTATCAAAGAAGTAGCGCTTGGCTGCTGGAAGTTGGTCAAAAGATTTCACCCAAGTTTTGAGCTGTATTTCTCCACCTAAAGATTCGAAATAAGCTCCTAAGGCCGCTGCTATCGCCTGTGAACCACCCTTGGCCACTGGCCAATTCACAACATGCCCCATCACTGCAAACATTAATCCAATAGCTGAACTAAAAGGCATGTCCAATGGCAACACACTGTGTGCTGCACAACCTGCAAACAAGGCCTTGGCTCGATGCTCTTTAAAGGACCACCTGGCTAAAGTAGTGGCTGGCCATAGGGCCTTTAACCCAAATCTTGCTAAGAGAATTGGGGATTTAGGTATACCGAGTGGTTTCAAACTATCAACCAAAAGTTCCTCAGCTCGCCGAATGAATGGTTTCACCATTCTCGACCAAGCGACTCCATCTCGGCCAAGATTAGCCATGGTTTCTTCTAAGGATTGAGTTAGCAACACCGCTTGTTCATCATCCAAAGGATGGGCTACCGAAGCTTTGGATGGCACCCATTCCAAACCAAATTTATCTAGTGGAAGTTGTTTCCAGAAAGGAGATAGGATGCCCGTCGGATGAACGGCTGAGCAGAAATCATGCTGGAAACCGGGTAAGGTGAGTTCATCAGTTCGAGTTCCTCCTCCTATGGAATTGGCTCCTTCTATGAGCAGCGTACGCTGTCCACTTCTGATCAGCTCGATAGCAGCTGATAGGCCATTTGGCCCTGAGCCAATTACTACCGCATCATATTTTCTTTGCATGATAATTTTCTAACAGCCTCGTTTGCAAAATAGTTGAAGAGAAGAAGGTTGCTGCTTGAACATATTTATGGAGTCAAAATTGCTTTCTAGCAATTGGTCGGTGGAAAACACCAACAAGCCCGAACGGCTCGGGCATTACCTTGTAGGCCAGGGTTGCAAGTCTAGTAGAGCTTTGACATTAGTCCTACCTGTTTCAATAACCCCATCCTTGGCATCGACAATCTTCCAGGCCATATAAGGTTTGAACAGGGGTTGGGACTCTACCATAATACAGCGCAGTTCTCCAGATTCAAATTTACAGCGCTTTTGTATGGAGGAGAGCAATTGTGTACCATGTAAATGGCCCTCTCCAAAATTCCAGCCTAGCACCACACCTGCCACCAGTTCGCCATCTCGATAAGTGTACTGCTCTATATCATCTACCGCTTTGGGAATCAACTCATGTAAGGCTCGGCCATGCAGGTGCATATGCCGGAAAGCAATCACTTTACTGATCAACAGCTCCGATACACTCTTTTCGTAAAAACCATCTAGCTGCTTACCTACAGTCTGACTTACCTTGACCAAATGATCGTCTAGTTTATCTTCTGATTCGCCTTTAAAAAGCCAAGCACTATAAGCCCAATTTCCAGCATAATAACGCATAGATAAAAGAAAAGAAATTCGCTCTGGAAACAGATTACCCAATACTGGGAGTAGTACAAGCGAGCACACCAGCACACCAATCAATAGTGGGGCTTGTACGCTGAATGCCCATACCTCCGCGTGGCCACCAAACAGTACAAAAGCACCAAAAACCATAATCACATTCCACTCCAATGGTACGCCCATGGGAATGCTGGAGGTGATATACAAATGGAAACCAAACATGACCAACAAAGCTATAGTAGTCATGTCTCCACCTGTTCCAAAAAGAAGCACAAGCGGAAATAAGTATTCTGTCAAGGTCCCCAGGTGCGCCAACACGGCTGATAAAGTACTCGGTCGAAGATCATTGGGATAATCCTTGTATAATTTTTTTCTTAACCACTTGGAACGCAGTACAGCGTGATTGCTAATCATCACATCTACCACCCCAGGGAAATGCAGATTCAGCTTAGATGTGGCAGCTCCCCACCAAATGGCCAACCATACCAGTTTCAGTGCGGGCAAAGCATCCGATGGAAAGAGAAAACAAGCTAGGGCAATTACATAATGTTCAGAACGAGCGGCTAGATAGAGGGTTTTATCCAAAACACCTAATATCGGTAGCAGCACAATAATAGGTAGAACATGATCCATATCGATAGTAGGGGCAATTAAGGCCCTTACCAAAAAGATTAACAAACCCAAATACAGTAATACATCTATGATGCTGCGAGAATCCTTACCAATCAAAGGAGCGCCGGGAAATAAAGGAAGTTTTATTGTTCGGGGTCTTAGCCAATACAGGAAGCCCCCAAAGGGAGGCATATAGCGACCGGTCAAGGCTCCACTTCCACACCCCAAGCCCAAGATTTCAAAGAGAATACTCCAGATTACAGCAATCTGCAGGGACTCCAGCTTGAACCACCACTCCCCTATCGTATCCCATCCACCCAAGGCCGTATTAAAACCGCAAAAGAAGCCCCACATCCCCACATATAACCCAATCTTCAGGATATAAAAGACGTAGATGGAGGCAGGGGAACCATAGCCTTGCGTAGCCCAGGCCACACATAGCATGCGCAGGCGTTCTCCAAAAGGTTGATCCTTCCATTCTTCATAAGTAAATGGGGGGGGTAAGGGCTGCAGAAATTTAAATTGCTTCATGTCGGAAGATTATCGAGCTGCAATGATGAGGCCTAATCCCACGACGTAACAAAGTAGCATGATGTTAAGGAGCCGAGGAACATCAGATGGTGCATCCTTGAATTCCTTCCAGATATAAATTCCCCACAAGGCAGCCACGATGGTTGCGCCCTGACCTAAACCATAAGAAATGGCTGGTCCCGCCTTATCCGATGCAATGATACTAAAGGACATTCCAATGCACCAGATGATCCCGCCTAAAACACCAGTGAGATGGGTTTTGAAATTGCCCTTGAAGTAATCGCCGTAGCTAACAGGAGTTCCAGTAAATGGCTTATACATCAAGGCCGTATTAAATATGAAATTACTAAGGAGAATCCCTATTGAAAATAGGAATACAGCGGTATATGGGCTTAACTTACCTGCAATGGGTTGGGAGAAATCTGGAAACATAGCATTGGCTACGTATTTATAAAACAAGCCCATCAAACACCCAGCTACTACGGACAAGACTAAACCTTTTGTGGATACATTACCGGTTTCACTGGACAATTTCCTATAGGCAAAGGCATTGAGTAAGATGGCAACGACAATCAATGCAACTCCTCCAAATAAGGTAGTAGCATCTCCAACCGGTGCATCAATATAATTGACAATCACGCCAATTACCAGCGCTAGGCCAATCCCCACGGGAAAGGCAACGGACATACCTGCAATAGCAATGGCCGCCACCAACAAGATATTCGCTCCATTAAAGAGAACTCCACCTAAGATGGCAGAACCAATATTTCCGGAAGAAGCTTGCTGTAGGTCGGGAATAAAGCTACGCCCTGCTTCTCCCATGCTTCCCATCGTTAAGGCAAAAAGGCTAGAAAGGACGACTATTCCTATGACATAATCCCAATAAAACAATTCGAATCGCCAGGTGCCAGCGGCAAGTTTTTGTGTGTTGGCCCAGGAGCCCCAGCATAACATGGTAATAATGCAGAAGAAGACTGCAATAGGATAGGTTTCAATGATAAACATGTCTGAGTTGGTTGATTGTCTGTGAATTTCAGTAGGGTAACTAAGGTCTAGTAATATAGGAAAATTCCCTACTCTGACAAAAAAGGAAGGCCCCGGATGGAATCCGAGGCCTTCTTGAAGCTTAATTCAACTATCATATTGCCTAACTCATAAAACCCTATTTCTTATTTCTGAATCACCAACTGCTTCGTCTGTACTTGGCCATCGTTTTGAATCACTAAGCCATAAGTGCCAGCAGGAAGGTGAGTAGGAATATTGATTCTTGTGTTTGCACCTTGATCAGTACTTTGGATGTTGATACTTTGTCCTTGCATGTTTACTAATGTAATCTGTGGAGTTGTATCGGCTGCCAATCCTTCGATTACTACATATTCTGTAGCAGGGTTTGGATAAACGTTCACCTCAATTTGTGCTGCGGCTCTAGTTTCAAATTCTACTGATTTGATATCAGAGTAAGTGAAAGTGCCATCAAAATCTGTCTGCTTCAAACGGAAGTATACTGTACCTTGTGCTTCAATGTTTGCATCTGACCACTTGTAAGATAGTTCTACATCTGAATTGCCGGCACCCAATACTTCGTCCATGGCTTCCCAGTCTCTTCCGTCTGTTGACATTTCAATGGTGAAGAAATCGTTATTAATTTCTACTGCTGTAGCCCAGCTTACGACTAGCATGCCATCTGCTTCAACTTGCGCTTCGAAGTACAGTAGTTCTACGGGTAGTACGGTGTTACTTCCTGAACCTAGGTCCAATTGACTTGGCATTTCATCCTCGTTGTAGGCATCATACGCACAGCTGTCATCTACACAGTTCACGTATGCGCTTCCGCTGAAATCCATCGTTACACAATTCAACCACCCACCCAAACCCTTACCGATCAAACAAGCTGAGCCGCTCATTTTTATTTTTTCCGAGGTAAAAGATCCACGGCCTCCAATGCTCACGATAACGCTTCCTTTCAATTCTGTTTCTTCTCCTACCGTTACCACTGTTCCATCAAAACAGATCGTTCCGCCTCCTTTCCCAATAAATTCTTCTCCAACGCTTAATGAGCCGCCTTTGAATTCAATGTTTGGCCCCCCTGTGCGATTGAATTTCTCCTCTACAATTACTTCTGTATTACTTACCTTAACACCCGTTCCGCCAGTAATTTTCCATTCTTTTTCAATATTGATCACTCCTCCTTTGCTTTCGAAAGCACCGCTTCCTTTAACCTCAATCTTTTCTGCATAGATATTTCCATCGGTGAAGAATTCAGCTACACCAGAAATGCTAATTTTTTTCTCCACCACTAAGTTGCCGTTCACATTTAAGGCTCCGTCGTAAGCGGTATGTTTAACTTCTTTGCATTCTACTACTCCATTGACTGCGATGGCGAATGTTCCAGATCCCTCCAACTTAAAATAACCGTCAATTTCTAGTGATGCGTTACTGCTCACTGTCATGGAAGCGCCTTGTTTGAAGGATAGGTTTCCGTCGGCCTCTACCTTGTGATTGATGATCACTTCGTCGCCAGGCCAAGAGCTGATGTTGGGAACTCGACCAGTATTCCAAATTGTAGCGTCGTCCCAATCGCCGCTTTTTACGGTAGTGTGAGTAGTTGCGTTTGCAACTGTGAAGAAGAAAAAGATAATTGTTAGGATAGTTAAGCTTCTCATGTCTTTGTATTTTTTAGGCAAAAAAATGTCAGGAGACCCAAGCTGTCCTTGAGTCGATTTTGATAGTTGAAGACTGACTTTGTTTTTAATTACATTACAAAGATAGGGGGAGAAGTGCCCATTTTGGGTTTCTTTCTATTTTTGGGTCATCCGTCCCATTTTTTGGTGGTCTTTATCCTTTTTTGGAATTTTCCCTTATTGGGATTTATAGGCTAAAAAGTTCCATTTTGAGATTGGCTCGTGCTTTTTCCTCCCAAAGCTCCTGTCCGATTACCGTAAAATACAGCGTTTCACGCCCCAGGAAATGTTGAAGTACCTTCTTGCGTCCCAAACGATACTGCTCAGCAGAATAAATACTGTACTCTTTTCTAATCTGAGAAGTATACAATAGGTAGTTGTCCCAATCACGCCCTAATACCGCTAAGTCAAAATCCAATAGGTAAGCTAGATCTGGATAAGCAATTGACAATTGATGATGTTGTGTAGCTAGGATCAATTGATACACAAGTTCAACCTCAGTCGTAGTTAACGCTGAATGCTGTAAATAAAAGGTCGCTCTTTCGGCACTCCGTTTTTCATTATCCTTTCGATCTACCTGATAGATGATGTCATGGAACCAAATCGATATAGCCACCACCTCCGGTTGTTCTATATGTGATCGATACTGTTCACACAAAGTCAGCATATCCGAAATATGCACCAAATTGTGATAGAATCGATCTGGACCTTGATAAGAGCTGAAGATTTCATTCCAACTGCTTTCGATCTGCTTTGTAGGAAGACCGAGGCTATCAGCAAGTTGCACCCAGTCCTGTCGCTGTGCTATGGGATAGTTCCTATCCATTGAACACATTATAGTAGATTATTGGGATGATAAAGAACAGCATCACACATAGCAACAGGTGCCCAACTACAGCCGCGAATGTTCCTAAAGGGTTCACTGGATCTTTGAAGATGCGGAAATAGAGTATGCCCATCAGCAAATATATTACTGGGTTAAACATGATCGGCATAGAAAAAAAGGGTAAAGACAAAACCGCCAAGAGTGCCGTGTGGCCCAGAACATAAGCACTAATTACCATATGCTCTGTGAAGTTATACTTCCCAAAGAGGAGTCTGGCGGGTAGAGCATAGAGGACAATCCCAAGCAGCCAATAGAATTTTAGGTTTTCTCTTATAGCACGTCCGAAGGCATATCCGGAATCATAGAGTCCATTGTTGTTCTTTAGTCCAGCGATCTCTGGTGGGCTTATTGGGTTGACTGCTTGCAATAAGATATATAAGGATATGCCTAGTATGGCATACTGGATGGGCTTAAAGAAATGTACCCGCTTCCCATTTAGGTAGCCTTCCATTGATAAGCGGGGCCTTAGTGTCAATTCCCTTAGGGTATACCACACCCCCTTTTCCACATTAAATAGGCTCTGCGGGAGTTCTTGTAGGAAATTTTTCCAGTTGATCTTCTGGGTACTGGCCTTTTGGCCGCAGTTCCTACAAAACTGACCATCTATTGCCGCTTCACAGTTTAAGCACGTTTTCATGCCTCAAAGTTAAGGAGAAATTTTAGCGTTACACTTACGCAGGATAAACCACCACAAAGAAAGAACTATATTGCGGAATAAGAAACCAGCCACGCCACACCTTCTTCAATCGTTCTTATTTAGCGAAACAACAGCTGAAATTGATGAGAGAAGCCCTGAATTTCATCTTGACCACAGGTATTTTGACTAATATCCTGGTGCTATTGTTCATGGCCAAGAAAACCAAGAAAGAACGTCCGGATAAAATTCTATTGGGCCTCTTTACACTGCTAACTATAGTTTGCACCAGTTATTATGCCTCCCTACACGATATAGGTTGGCTAACGCTAATCACATTTATTCCGAATGAACTCGCGGAGTGGATCATTAGCCCATTGCTATTTCTGTTTGTCCACTCCATGCTACATCAGCTCCCGAAAGAAGATAATTTATTGGCGAAGCTTTCAATTGTTCCGCTTTCCGTGATGCTCTTCATTTCCATCCCGCTCTTGGTTTATCTGGTTGATAACGCTCTACTTTTACCACATATTCGTTTCTTAGTAGCACATTCCTCGATCTACGTATTCACCAGTGCCATTTATAACATCTTCTACATGATCTTAAGTTTGAGAATCATCAAATATGCTAAAACGCAGCAATCAAACTTTTATGCCGAAGACAGAATTCAGGAATACAAATGGATCAAGTTATTCTTGTGGATGGTTATCCTGGTTTTTCTCGTTGATCTTTCCACTGAAATTTATGAGTTAACTATTAAGGAATTAAGATGGGATTCCAGTTACCTTACCATCGCAGTACTCATTTTCTTTATCGTTTACTTGGCCTATTTTGGTACTAATCACAGCAAGGTTTTATTACCCGAACTTGTCTGGACACCCCCGCCACCCGAAGTAAGAATAGATGAGGAGACGCAAAGAAAATTAGCCTATGTCATGGCAAACCAAAAGTTATTTACAAATCAGTCTTTAACACTCTCTGATTTGGCCAAATCCATTGGTGTTACGGACAAGAAATTATCATCCCTTCTCAACCAGCAAATGAAGGTGAGCTTTTATGAGTATGTAAACCATTATCGGCTAGAGCATTTTGAACAGTTGGTCCGATCCAATATGATTAAAACTAAAACCATTTTTGGCTTGGCTCAGGAAAGTGGTTTCAAATCAAAGGCAACTTTCAATAGGCTATTTAAACAAAAACATGGCCTCACCCCAAGTGATTTTTGCAAAAAAACACTGAATTAAGTATCACTAGATGCTGTGATACCTCTCCGCAATTAGATTTATGACTTGACAAGACGGGATAATGCACTTTTGCAACATTGCTCATCAACTGATGTGTTAGGGTCCATATAAATAAACCAAACCATTCCGATCCTAATCCGGAAACATGACTGGACAGCGCATCAAAAAAGAAAAAATATGCATAGAATAAAACTGATTGCCATCGCTTTCACGCTGAATGCTTGTACCTCCACCAAAGCGATTATCTCGACAACCAGCGACCTAGACAGGATCTTACAAAATATTTCAGCATATAAAAGAGTAACAGGCTTTGGCGTTTCTGTCTTCACCAAAGACACTGTACTTTATCAAAAGGCCTTCGGCTATAGTGATTTGGAATTACAAACCCCGTATACGGTAAACACCCAACAAAAAATCGCGTCCATCTCGAAGACAACCATAGCTGTGGCTTTAATGAAAGGACAAGAGATGGGCTTGTTTTCATTAGACGACCCGATTAATCATCACCTGCCATTCGAGGTAGTTAATCCTTACTTTCCTGACTCGGACATCACCTTAAGGCATCTGGCCATGCATACCTCCAGCATCAAGTATTCCGAACAAATTACAGATTCTCTTATCTATGAGAACTCAGACATGAATATTTCGGAGTTTTTCAAAGCTCACCTAATAAAAGATGGCAAATGGTATAACGACACTAATTACCACAAGGCAAAGCCTGGTGAACTAGGTGATTACTCTAACCTGGGTGCAACGCTGGCTGCTTATTTGGTCGAATATAGTTCAGGTATGCCGTTTCCGGCTTTTGTACAAAAGCATATTTTTTCCCCTCTTGCGCTTAAGCACACTGGATACACCAATACCCAAGCTACACAATACTATAGCTACCGCTCCCAAAATAAATTTGACCAAGTCGATCAAAGCAGAGAGAGTCTGTATCCCAGCGGAGATCAAGTTACTACTATAAAGGACCTGACAAGCTTTTGTCAAGCCATTATGAATGGCGGCACTTTTAGGTCACAATCTATTCTGACAGCCAATTCTGTGCAAGAAATGTTGGACGCTAGTCGGTTGAAGAGTCTCGATGACGAAATTCATAAACAGGGCATTTTTTGGTCAACCATGAAAAGTCCATTAGGAATACCAAGAGAAATGATAGGGCACAATGGCGGAGATTACGGCATCTATACGATGATGTTTTTTGATCAAAAATCTGGGGTAGGATACATCTTGCTAACCAATACTGGATTACAAGAAGGCAATCATATTTCAATGGTTGGCATCTACCAGAGTTTGTGGAACTACGCAAGAAGTAGATAAAAGTGCTGCTGTTACTAATCTGAAGCTTAAACCTTGAAGGATATCTCCCAGCGGACCATCGCATACAATTCATGACATACAGTAATTCGTATCCTAACTAAAGGTCTATCTTTGCTCGTATTAAAACACACATATATGCGATATCTACTATTTTTTGCCATCATCTTACTGGCAGCTTGTCAAACTCCTCCACCTCCCATTACCACCATAGACGCAACTATTACAGGGGCCACAGAAGGTTCCAAACTTACAATCGATGGTTTAGGGTTTGTTAAGGAGCTGGCTATAAAGAATGGAATAATTCAAGATACTTTCCAGATTGATCAGGCCGGAATCTATTCCTTTATTTATGGGAGAAGCTATCTGAAAACCTATGTAGAACCAGGTCAAACCATCAGTTTTTCTGGTGAAGCTAAGGGCTTAATGCAAAATGCGGTTTTCCAAGGAGAACATGAGGGCGTCTGGTCCTATTTTAAAAGAAAACGAAAGATTCAGAATGGCGTAATGTCTGCCAGGGTGCTTTATGGTTTAAAACCAGCTGCTCTGCTAGATTCCTTACAGGCCGGAGCAGATCAAATGAATCAATTATTAGCCTCTGCCGAATTACCTCCGTCTGTCGTTGCCATTGAAAAGGAAGGCATTGCCCTAGACCAGAAGCGCTACTTGTATGTATATCCACTTGCAGCTAAAATGCAGCTAGAGGAACTACCTACTGAATTTCAAGACCCATTGGCGGGATTAGATTTACGAGATGAGACCAAATATCTGGAGAATTCTTCCTATGCAGAGCTAGTGAATATGCACTTCTCCATTGAAATGAATAAAGATACGAGCGGTGATTATGAAGATGTCTTTCTAGAAAAGATTGCTGAACTTCCAGCGGGCAATATCAGAAATGACTTATTATATGGAACGATGCGTTATCTGATGGGGCCAAACGAACGGCTTGAAGAATTCCTAACTTTCTTCAAGAAATATTCTACTGATACTAAGGAGATTGCAGTCATGCAAGAGATGTATGATGGTTTGCAAGGCTTGGTGGCCGGCAATGATTCGCCTACATTTGATTATGAGAATTATAAAGGAGGAAACTCGACCTTGGCCGATTATAAAGGAAAGTACGTTTATATCGACGTTTGGGCAACCTGGTGCGGTCCTTGCAAAGCAGAGATTCCATCTCTGAAAGCAAAGGAAGCAAAATATCATGATTCAAATATTGAATTTGTAAGTATATCTATTGACACCAAAAATGCGTACGAAGCTTGGCGGAAAATGATCAAGGACAAAGAATTGGGAGGGTCCCAATTGATCGCAGACAATGCGTGGCAATCTGATTTTGTGCAAAACTATAAGATCCAAGGTATTCCCAGGTTCATCCTCATTGACCCCGAAGGGAAAATCGTTTCTGCAGATGCACCTCGGCCTTCCAGTGATAAACTGGACCAAATGTTTGATGGATTAGAGCTGTAAACAGAAACTTGCTCAATACAATTGTTGAGGTTTACCTTTTTGAACCGCTTTTCATTAGCAAAACGCAAACAGTTTCTTGAAGTCGCAGGGAATCAAATTGTTCTCTGCGATTTCTGGCGCTCCTTAGGGAAACTTTGGGGATACCGTCTGGGCTTTTTGATCAGAAAATTCACCTCATACGGTAATGAGTTTCAACTCTTTTCAGATGGCCCTCAAACACTATATCATCGTGCTCTTGCACCTTAAATTTTAACTGCTTGCGTCGACTCAAATCCTACATCAAAACACTTAGCTTCCTACTACTATAGACAGGCGTGTTGAAAATCCCTATATTGAAAGCAAAAAAGTGGTATATAACTTTAAGATTAATATCGTTGTCCGCTTAGGAATCTTACTCCTTTTGATTCTTGGCATAGCACTCAGTTTGGAAAACGGCTTTCATCTCACCACAGGATTTGGTGTAATTCTCTCCCTAATTTTGATATACAATCTCTTCAATTACGTAGATCAAACCAATAAGGACCTTGCTAATTTCTTTGAAAGCATTCAATACAATGACTTTAATACGACGGGTTCTGGGCGACATCGTGGCGATTCCTTCGGAGACTTACATGAAGGCTTTAACCTCATCAATCGCAAATTCAGAGATATTCGGGCAGAAAAAGAGGCCAATCATCAGTTTTTACAGACAGTCGTGGAACATGTGGAGGTAGGTCTACTTTGCATTGATGAGGATGGAGAGGTAGTTTTGATGAATAAGGCACTGCAACGTTTACTGCGTAAATCCTATCTGGTGAATTTAAGTGGATTGAAGAAAATCGATGAGCAGCTTTGGGAAGCTGTAACTCAACTAAATCCTGGAGATCGCGAGTTGTTAAAACTAAACATCGATAACCGCTTGATGCAAATCGCCGTTCGTACCATCGATTTGATTCTAAATAAAGAAAACCTGAAACTCATCTCCTTCCAAAACATCCAAAGTGAATTGGAAGCCCAAGAATTAGTAGCCTACCAAAAACTGATCCGCATCTTGACACATGAGATCATGAATTCGGTGGCCCCTATCGCTTCTTTGAGTTCAACGATAAATGATGTGGTAGCCAATAAGGATCAACTTGACCCGGACTATATTCAAATGATCAAGAATTCGGTTAGTGTGATTAAAAAGCGCAGCGAAGGACTACTCGATTTTACAGAAACCTATCGCAGCCTCACCCGTATCCCTCCCCCCAACTTCCAACTGATCAATGGCAATGCACTTCTAGAGGAACTGAAAACCCTCTTTATGGCTGAATTGGAATCGAGAAAGATCGACTTGAAACTCGATCTTCCTTCCACTCCTGTGCACTTTCAAGGAGATCCAAACCTCTTGGAGCAAGTATTGATCAACCTAATCAAGAATGCCTCTGATGCACTCAAAGAAAGTGATGATCCGATGATTGATCTCTCTCTGCAAAAACACCCCGACGGTAAGGTTATCTTTAGAGTATCTGATAATGGAGAGGGGATTCCAGTGGATATGATGGAACAGATTTTTGTTCCGTTCTTCACTACCAAAGCAGAGGGTTCTGGTATTGGGTTGAGCCTTTCTCGCCAGATTATCAGGTTGCATAAAGGCGACCTAGAGTTACAATCCGCTCAAGGAGAGGGTACTGTAGTAACCATCACACTCTAAGCTAGCGATCAACGAATCGAATAGGCAGATTGAAATGAACGTCTATGGGATTCCCCCTCTGCTGGCCGGGAATCCAAGTCACTTGCTCTTGCATTTCTCTCATCAACCTCATAGCAGCTTCATCTAGTAATGGGTGTAATGGCCTACTCACCTCTAGGTCTAACATATTCCCCAATTCATCAATTATGAAACTGATTACTACGGTACCGCTTACCCCTTCCCTTTTGGCTTCTGCCGGATAGGTGAGGTTTCCATATACATATTCTAACATCGCTTTATCAGCACATTGCTTCAATCTTTGTTCGGAAAGAGAAGAATCTTCTTCACATTCCGATGGGAAACGTGGCATTACCTCTACAACTTTGAAATTCTTTTTCCTTGCTGGACCAAATTGTACTTCAATGACAGAAAATGACTCGATTGGATTTCCTTTGGCTTGTGCTGGAATCCAGATCAATTCATCCTGCATCTTTTCTACAACAGCTAAGGCCTCGTCATCTAAAAGTGGATGTATCGATTTAATTACTGTAGGGTCCCAAACAAAACCGCTTTCATCGATCCTAATCTTCACCTCTACGATACCTTTCAACCCTTGTTCTTTGGCTACAAGCGGGTAGCTAAGATTTTCAATAATATATGCAAGCATCTCTTTAGTAGAGCATTGTTGATTCTCATCATCTGACAAGGTGGTATTGTCTTCGCAGATTGAAGGGAATCTCGGAGCCTTATCTATTACTTTGTTGGAAGAATTCTGTGCAGAAATGGTAATAGTAAACAGGACAAGCAGTAAAGTGGTAAGTAACTTCATTTTTGAGCGCGTTTTAAATTATAAACTTTCCTAATCATAAACATAGACAACTAACTCCTGGCTCCCAAACCTTTGCCCTAAATTCCTTCCAAAAAGGCAAAAAAAAAACCGCACCCAAAGGCACGGTTTTCAAATAAATCCTTCAACAAAATTATGGAACCCCTAATGGATTATTTGAATTCCCCCAAAAGGGAAGGGAATATAATATCATCAAGAACTTAGAACTTCATCTTACTTACCAGCTGATTTCCTTGAAGTAGGTCTTCATTGGAGTTTTCACCCTTATGAAGTAGGTGCCACTTGCTAATCGGCTGACATTATAACGGCGTGCCACTTTAAACACGCTTTTCATTTTATCCTCTAGGATCAACTCCCTATTCTCATTTTCAATCTGGATCACCAGTGAACTCATTTGGTCATTTGTCCAAGTGACGTCTAGAAATTCGGCCTTTTGGGTGATGATCGGGATATATCGAACAATCCGTTCAGCTGCAGTTAATTTGATCTTGCGCGATTCTATACTAAAAGGCTGAAGGATTTCATTAGCTTCTGTCTCAAAGATCAAGGTGTAACTACCAACTGGCAATTGCTCTAGATCAAAAATCTTTCCAACCTCAGTCTGATCCTTCCAGCTTGTCACATACAAACTCGCTCCTTCGCTATCCAACAGCGACACCTTGGATTTTCCTTGTACCCCTCTCGCCTCAAAGCTAATTTTCTTTTCGTAGCTAGCTTGAACGATCTCTACCGCGGGTAGATTGGGATTTGCCAATACATAGGAAATCAAACTAATCGTTAGAACTGTTGTCAAAACACTTTTAATCATTACCTTTTTCATAATTGTTCTCGTTTGGTTAGTAATCTTTGATCGAAGCCTCCATTTTCCTATCCCTGGATAAACTTCTTACTTTCTTACTATTAGGGTGTTCCGGTGATGATTACAATTACAAAGGTAAGTGTACAAGTGACATTAAGCTACCTCTTAATTGACCTGTTATAATGCAATTTTAACCCTTAACATTTAATTAATATAATTAAGCATCAATATAGCATCTTTTTTAGCCGAATATTATTTGGAGAGTACGAATTGATCAGAACAGAAGTCGGTTAAAGCTATAGCAGACCTTGAATAATTTCAATTTGAGGGACAAACCTAGATGAGGATTCGGTTGTTATTTCCTAGCAGATTTTTTCAAAAACATTTTAATATTTTTCAAAGGTGCGCTTTTAATGGATCTTTTCCTCTCATCCTTCCAAAGTATCACCACAAATTTACGATTGAGGGGAGCTAAGAGATTGAAAGAACCGGGGGGAGCAGAATTTTGGCAGGATTCAAATCCTCTATGATATCTTTGTCTATCCAATTGAGTCATTTAGAAGTGTAATTACGAGTAAAAAGCATCCGTATGTCCAAAACACTGATTGAATCAGTACTCCAACATCGACATTTCCGTCTTATCTGGGATTTATTGATTACTGCTTTCACTTTACACCTAGCCGTCTATATCCCTTATCATCTCGCCTTACCCAATAGCAATGATAACCTCTTCTTCTCAGGAACACTACTATTGACTCTGATTTACAGTTTCGATATCTGGATGGATTACCGCTACCCTCATTATCGTCTGGATCCCATGTATCAAACTAACGGCAGCAAGCGTTACTGGATCCTGCAAAATGGGCGAATCTTTGATATCCTAGCTGCCCTACCACTTGGCCTGTTCTCCAACTCCTTTATCCGCCTAGTTCGTTTGGCTAAACTTTACAAGGTGCGGATCATCCTGGGAAGACTGCTCGTGCAAAATCTTCGCTTTGCACCGCAACTATCTTTACTCTATCTGGTATTGGGCATTTTCTTGGCTACTCACTGGATAAGTTGCGGCTGGCTCCTCATTCGGACTCCCGACTTATCGCTCACCCCCACCGAAAACTATATCAATGCACTTTATTGGAGTATGACAACGATTTCAACGGTTGGATATGGAGATATTGTTCCTCAAAACATACTAGAAAAAGGGTATGCCATTTTCACCATGCTAATGGGCTTTGCCTTTTTCAGCCTCCTGATCGGGCAAATTGCCAATCTTCTCAACCGACGAGATCCTGCCAATCAACATTACATAGAAAACATCGCACGTCTCTCTCAATTCATGCGCTATCGCCCCTTACCTGCAGAATTGCAAGAAGGGATTCAATCCTATTATCAGTATAAATGGCAAAAACGTTTGGGGTTGAATGAGGAAGAATTCCTTGATACCTTGCCACAGCATTTGAAAACGCAGGTCGCTATGCAAATGAAAACTGACATACTGGAAAAGATTCCACTGTTCCAGGAAGCCAGCGACGCCTTTATCGAATCGATAGCCTTGCACCTCCAAGCGGTAGTATTCACCCCCGGTAGCTATATCACAAGAGCAGGGGAAATTGGGGAAGAAATGTATTTCATTGTATATGGAGAAGTTTCAGCGCTTAATCAAGAGGGAGAAGAGTTATCACGACTTTCCGAAGGTGACTTTTTCGGTGAAATATCCCTGTTCTTACACCGGTTACGTACCGCCTCCATCGTGGCAGAAACCTATTGCGATATGTATAAATTATCTAAAAGTGCTTTTGATCAAGTCATCACCCACTATCCTTATTTTGCCGCCAAAATCGAGGAGATTGCTCGTAGTAGGGAGCAAAATCGAGGTACTTCAGAAGAGACCTAGATCTTTGTGCGGCATTTGTCTCTAATAGGTTAAAAACGAAGAATAGCCACCTGGGAATGACAAATATTTTTATATTTGAAAACCATCTATGATGGCACCTTAACCACTTCCATCTATAATACCTACTGTACCGTTTCAAATCTACTGTTTAATGTTTTTGAAATCGCCATTGGCCCAGTTATCTACTGTTGTTCTATTGTCTGTTTTTCTTATCAGCGGTCGTAGCCATAGGCTATCTCCCTCTAAACTCTATGAGCATCCGACTCCCTTCCTCATCATGAACGACACCTGTACTGGAAGCCTAGGAGAAAACATCTTTGAGGATGGTGATTTTGGGAGAGGGGCTAATAATATTCTGCAAAGTAACCCGCTAATTGCTCCGGATTACACCTATGTTACTGTGGGCCCTCCACAGGATGGTTCCTACACCATCACAAACGGAACCGGGGCTTGGCCCGGCCTATTCCCAACTTGGATTAACCTGCAGGATAATAGCTCGAATCCAGATGGTTATATGATGGTAGTCAATGCTAGTTTTTCCCCTGGGGTCTTCTACCGACAAGAAATTACTGGCCTGTGTGAAAATACCTTGTATGAGTTTTCAGCTGACGTGGCCAACTTGATTGCACAAGGGGTGACTGGGCATATATTCCCAAATGTCAGTTTCTTTATCAACGATGAAGAGGCATTTACCACTGGGAATGTCCCTCAAAATAACGCCTGGAATACTTATGGTTTTACCTTTGTCACTGATCCTGGCACTACCTCGCTTACCCTTTCTATACGAAATAACGCCCCCGGAGGAATTGGTAACGACTTAGCACTTGATAATATTACTTTTCGAGCCTGCGGCCCAGATGCCGTGATTACTCCAGTAGGAATAAACTTTGTATGCCTGGATAATGACCCCGTCACGATTCAGGCTGAAGTGTTCAATTCTCCTTATCCACAGGACTTTATTCAATGGGAAATTAGTACTAGTAACGGCCAATTCTGGAATCCCATACCTGGTGCTACCTCACTCTCCTACACCATTACCGATTTCGCCAGCGGTAGCTACTTGTATCGCTTCCAGCTGGCTGGGTCCAGCGAAAACTTGGGCAATGATAAATGTCGGGTACTATCAGAAACGGCAAACATCATTGTGGTCCCCCTGGAGTATAGTATTACCGACACCATATGTGATGGACTATCTTACACCGTTGGTAGCTCTGTGTATACCGAAAGTGGTATTTATGTGGATAGCCTCATCTCTTCCATAGGTTGCGATAGTATTGTCACCTTAGATTTAACTGTTCTTCCTGATCCCAATATTAGAGCTGAGGTGAATGTAATTCCACCAGCCTGTGCCAGCGATGGGACAGGTCGAATTGACGTAGTTTCCGTAAACAATGGTTTCCCACCCTATGAGTATCAATTGGATGATGCTCCTCCTCAGAATCAGAACTTCTTCGCACAATTGGACAAGAGCAGCTATACCTTGACCATTCGAGATCGATTTGGCTGCTCCCTAGTCCAAACCGTCGAAATTCCGGTCCCTCCTCCTTTGATGGTGGAGCTAGGAGATGATATTCGACTTCCTTTAGGAGAAAGTGTCACGCTTTCCGCTACTTCTAATTATCCAGAATTACAGTACAGCTGGACGCCATCGGATCTGCTAGATTGCCAAGGCTGTAGTACCCCGAATCTTCTCCCACTTGAGGATCAGTTCATCTACTTGGAGGTGACCAATGAATTCGGTTGTACCGCCGTTGACAGTATTCAAATCTTGGTCGATAAAGATTACCCAATCTATGTTCCGAATGTTTTTTCGCCCAACGATGATGGCATCAATGATTATTTCACGATCTACGGTAGTGCTAAGGCCGTCAGTGATATTCAAACCTTATTGATCTTTGATCGCTGGGGCAAGGTATTATTTGAACGTAGCAATTTCCCAGCCAACAGTGAGATTGATGGTTGGAGTGGATATGTCAAGCAGAAGCTAGCAGCTTCGGGCGTTTATGTATATTTCGCCGAGGTAGCCTTTATAGATGGAGTTGTTCGGCAGTATAGTGGCTCAGTCGCCCTGATTCAATAGCTCAAAACCTTTGTGTCAAAAGCCTTTCGACAAAAGGGCGGCCCTAAATATCCGAAGTTTGTTTTACACTAAGTGTCCGTAGACACCTTATCCCATTCAGCATCTTGATAGCAATTGAGCCAATTGAGGGCATAATGTCTTTCATAAATAATGCTTGGGTTGATTCCTCCAGTAAGGCCTTCACCCTTGACTCGGGCGTCTACACAGGCCCAATTCATTCGATAGATCAGGTCTCTTGCAGCCAATAAGTTGGCCTTATCTCGGAGAACGGCCTTCGCCTCAAAAACCTCCCTTGTACTCGCCATTAAAAGCCCAACCAAGGTTGGTACATCACAAATTTGATCCGGAAAGTGTAGATCAGGGCTTTTACCAACAGCCCATAGCAAAACAAATAAGCTCTCATACCTCCAGGTAGAAAGTATCTTTTCTTGATCGGTTAGTGTTGGTTTTTTGAGTAAATCTCGCTCCCATGGAGAAAATGACTGAATCTTTTTTTCCTGGACTAATCTATCCAATTGAGTTTTCTCTACCCCCTCGCCCAATGCTGCTATGACCAACAAGGCGTATATTCTGTCAACAATTTCGTCCACCGTACGCCAACTACTTTGTTCCAAACTAGGGAGACAGGGCAAATGCCAATTCACTTTAACACCATGCTTCAGCAAAAACTTTTCACTCTCATGGCGACGATCCAATTGCTCTTGCGTAAAAGTATCATCCGGTGGATCGAGGTATTGCGTATCGACTTTTACATCTAGTTGCTCAATAGAAGACTGGCCCGCGACATCCGTTAGGAGTCTCAATGAGCTATCCAGAAAGTGCTGGTGAATAGACAGATTAAAGGTAGTACTGGGTTGAACAAAAGCAATCGCATCAAGCTCATCTGCTATTTCTCGTAGTACAGGCATAAAGACATCACCGATGCCGGGTTGTGCCATAAATGCAATCTCCGAATTGACAGATTTGACTTTATAGAGTAACTGCGTAGCAAGGGATCGATTTTGCAAGGGGATAGCGGCAATAAAATTGACCATGCCGGATAAATTATGCGTAAGCTCACACTCAATCTTCTCTAAAGTATAGGAAGGAGTCGAGCGCTCTCGGTAATTTATGGTCAATTCCCGCTTTCGCTTAAATAGCCCACCTTTTATAGCTAGTTGTAAGGATTTGGACTTGCCTGAATCATGACAATCGATTTGGGCGTGAGGGAGTTTGTTTTTTACGATTTCAACAATACGTCTAAAATCGGTTTGGTGACTGTAAAGGGTACAATTTTCCATTTTAGATATCCTGTGTTTTTAAGAAACTCTTTGAGTCTACTTGCCAGCTAGACTGATTTAACAAACTTGTTTTGTTCTGGCTCTTTTTGGCTTTTTATCATGACATAGTGTTTCTCTCTTTTTGCCCCTGGCAAAAAAACGCTCTATGAAAAATCACAAAAGCCAAATCCTACTAACTTCCATGAAGTACAAATAGGGCATGGTCATTATCTCTCCATCAAGGCGAGGTTCACCTAACCTTAGTTAACATTGGTAATGTACACTAAAACATCAAGTGAGGTTTTCTCCCTTGAAGTAGAAAGAATAGATGTTTAAATTAATTGTGAAGATGAGTTCAGTAAGTTCGGCGCGTAAGTTTTGTCAAAAGTGTTCTATTTGTACAGCCCCTATCCTGGTTCTGAATAGAGGCTACTCGTATAACCTTCAATCTTATGTACAGCAGTATTTCAAATCTCTACATGCGTTACCTGCTCCTCTTTTAGTAAAGGCTTACGTTGATACCGTAGAAATAATTGAACAGTAGCCAAGACATCTTTTTCACAGTACTTGGAAATCCGAGCTAGTGCATTTTCCTCCCAATATACCCGACCTACTTCACTACCATCAATATCATCTTTGGGAGAAGGAAAACCGAGAATAGCTGCTAGGAGTTTTAAGGAAGTATAGTGTTTGTAATCCCCAAACTTCCAAAGCTCTAGCGTATCTAGTAGGTGCTTTGTTTGCCAAGGTTTCTTTCCAGCTATATTTAAAGGCCTAGGTAAGGGCAAGGTATTGATCACCATCCGCCGGCAGATATAGGGAATGTCAAACTCCTTTATATTATGGCCACATAGATAATATTTGTCCGTATCATTATAATGTTGTTGAACCAGCTCACTAAAGTCTTTCAATAGTTCTGCTTCATCATCACTTGCAAAGGATTTAAGTCGTACATGCAACTCCTTGGTCTCTTTGTCCCTTCGGACACTTCCAACAGAAATACAAACGATTTTTCCAAATTCAGCATAGATACCTGCCTTTTCCGGAAATAGAGCCGAAACTTCTTCTGTTGTCAATTCCTCATCATATTGTCGCAAGACTTGTCGGCTCTTCAACCGCCACAAATCCTGTAAGGCGGGATCAAGCTCCTCAAAGTGATGTTTATTGGATACAGTCTCTATATCTAGGAAGAGTACATTTCCAATGGTAATGTTATCAATCATGCTGTTTTTTTCCTTTTACCTTACAAATATATACAAAATGAAACTATTTTGCAAATATTTTTTAACCAAATAATTTACAAAAAGACCATTTGAGCAGAATTGCGGGGATTGTACTTTCAATGATGACAAGTCGGAATCAGAGTTATAGACACCTTAAAAGTGGAGGAAAAGACCACGAATTACCTCCTAAAGACTACCGAAATAGCTTTTTTTTTATAGTTTTTTTTTCGACTAAATTTTTTTTTCAAATTTCTTCAAAAAAACCTAGAAACAGAAGTCATTCTTACTTTTTACAACGGAATATCCAACAACAACTAACTGTAAATCAAATAAATAAAAACTATTTGTTATATGTAAATAATTTGAACAAAAGTAGCATAAAAAGAGTAGTATATGTAACTTTGTAGCGCAAAATGCAATTAAAAAAACGTTACCTACGTTTTATCTGCAGTCTAAGTAGCACAAGATTTTTAGAAACACTTTTTTAGTAAACACGCATTTATTCATTAAATCGAAAATCATGACAACGAACAGTTCAAATTCAAATCCAACTAGTTCAAGTCCAAAGCCAAGCAAAAACAATACTATTGCTATCGCAGCAGTAATTATTGTTGTCCTTCTAGGCCTTAGTGCGTTCTTGGGTGTAAGAAATTTCCAACTCAATAACACTAAGCAGGAATTGACAGCGGATTTCGAAAAAACCGAAGAACTGAAAGTCGAGTTAGAGAAGCAGTATTATGAGGCGCTTTCCGAACTGGAAGAGATGAGAGGAAGTAATGAGGAGTTGAACACTTTGATTGAGCAACAGCAAGAAGAACTAAAAACACAGAAAGACAAGATTGACGGCTTGTTAAGTGATAGCCGTAATTATAGAGCTGCGCGTAAAGAAATGTCCAACTTGAAGTCTCAAGTGGAGCAATACGTAGCAGAGATCAATCAACTTCGTGAAGAAAACGAGTTGTTAGCCGCTAACAACACGCAATTGACTGAACAGAATCAGACCTTGAATACAGATCTTGAGTCTGAGCGTATGAATTCTGCCCAATTGACTTCTGAAAGAGCGATTCTAGTTAGTGAGAAAGAAACACTGGAAACAGAAAGAGCTCTTCTAGCGAAAAAAGTTGATATCGCTTCTGTGATCAAAGTAGAAAACATCAACGCTGCTGGTTACAAACTACGCAAAAGCGGTAAGCCTGTTAAAAAGAGCAATGCGAAGAATGTAGAAAGAATCATCGTACAGTTTAACACTACTGATAATGCAGTGTCTGAGCCAGGTACAGAATTCTTCCACGTTCGTATTATCAATCCTCTTGGCGAAACTGTTGCAATGGAAGAACTAGGTTCTGGTATCTTCACTAACAGTGCAACAGGTGAGCAGATCCGCTATACAATGACAGCAGAAACAGAATTTAGCGGGACAGGTGATGCAGTAAGCATTGCTTGGAGTCCTGGCCAAACCTTCGCTAAAGGAAACTACGAAGTAGAAGTTTACAACAAAGGTTACCTAGCTGGTTCTACAAGCTTCCAATTGAAGTAAAAAGATAAGTTCCCATTCACTGGGGAATGAACTTACAACTGCCGGCATTGTTGCATACAATGTCGGCAGTTTTTAATTTTGGCCCGTTAGCCCTTTTTTCTAAAGAAAAGATCGGAATCTTCCGGTATAGGACCAGCCAGTATAAGATATGGAAAAGCAAGAATCGAATTCAGCTGTCAATCCGATAGATAAGGATAAAGTGGCAGAAAACCCGCATCTACTGCCTTATGCACACACCGTCGGCGGTGCCCTGATCAAGCCTGTGGACAAAGGGCGAATCAAAGGCAGAGCCGTTTCGGCCATGTATGAGCAAACGGATATGCAGATGGATCAATTGCGTAAGCAATTCGAGTTACTTGCTCAACAAGCTAAGCAGATTCAAGATAGAGTTACCATCTCTGAAAAAATCTACCTGGCTGATATACCCTTTAGTCCTCTCATCAACTTTACCTATCACCTGTACCAGAAAAAGAATGGTAAAGACGTTTTATCTATGGTAGGGCCTAAAGAATGGGGTCCTAATATACCTTATACCTTTTTGGCTACGGTACGTCTACTGGGCGATCACACCTGGGAGATCGTAGAGAAAGGGGATGCTTTCAACCTAGATGATATTACCTTATGAAATTAATTCTCTCCTCCATCATTGCTTGTACCTTGCTGTTAGCCGTCCCGAAAAGCAAAGTAGAGTGGCTTGGTCCGAAGACACATGACTTCGGTGAAGTCATTCATAAATCGGAGACTACACATCAATTCCGATTCAAGAACACAAGCGATACTCCTTTTGTGATCGATAATGTCCGAACTTCCTGTGGCTGCACTGCAGCAGACTGGGCGGAGACCCCCATACTTCCAGATTCTACCGCCACGATAGAAGTCATCTATGATGCGCATGATCTCGGTTATTTTCGAAAGTATGTAAAGGTATTCGTGAGCGGTCAGCGAAAGGCCGAAAAGCTTTATTTAGAGGGAGAAGTCGTCCTACCCTAAGAATCCACAATGACCAAGTTTGCTGCCTGTCTATGAAATTGCTGACTTAGTAGATTCATTAACAGGCATAAATTCCAAATAAGTTTATCTTTGCCCCATCTATTCAGAAACTACGAAAAATAGAAGGCAAGGCTATGCTCACATTTCTAATTATAGGCTACATATTATTAAGTATTAGTTTATACAAAGTCTTTGAAAAAGCCGGTGAAGCGGGTTGGAAGGGATTGGTTCCCGGACTCAACTTCGTGGTATGGTGTAAGTTGGTGGGAAGGCCAGCTTGGTATGCAGCGCTGATGCTCATTCCTATCGTTAATTTCTTTATTTATGCTGGCCTGGCGATCGACATGGTTCGGTCATTTGACAAAAACACTTTCTGGGAAAGTGTGCTAGCAGTGGTATTTACCCCATTGTACTTTTTCTATCTCGGGTTTACCGAAAAAGAGAAATATATAGGACCAGCCCTGACTGCCGAAAAGGCCTATATGGAAAAGCTGGAGGCAGCTAAGGAAGCCAACAACGACCGGCTCTTAACAAAGCTTCAAGCTAACAACCCTTACCGGAAATCCGCTGCAAGAGAGTGGGCCGAAGCCGTCATATTTGCGGTATTTGCAGCCGCTTTCATACGGATGTTCCTGATTGAAGCCTTTGTGATCCCTACCTCCTCTATGGAAGGATCTCTCATGGTGGGTGATTTTCTGTTTGTAAGCAAAACCAGTTATGGTATGCGTACGCCAAAGACAATTGCCATGATTCCGTTGCTACACAATAGAATTCCATTGATCAACAAGGAGTCCTATCTAAAAAAACCGAACCTGAAATTCCGCCGGTTTGGCAAAGTAGATGTCACACATAATTCACCTACAGTTTTTAACTTCCCTGCCGGAGATAGTGTTTATGTTTTTCCAGATCGAACCTGGTCTGCGGAAGATGTGAGGTTTGGAGCCGTGAAAGAAGCCAATCCTAGATACGATCAATTGATTTCTCAAGGGAGAAAACCACTGGTTACTCGCCCAGTTGATAAGCGAGACCACTACATCAAGCGCTGTATTGGCCTCCCAGGTGATAGTCTTGAAATTCGTCAAAGACAGGTTTATGTAAATGGAAAAGCGGCTGAAAACCCGAAGAACATGCAGTTCATGTATGAGGTGACCTTCCCTAACGGAATTAGTGGCATCAATACTTCTCGATTTGAAGAGTGGGGTATCAATACCACTGAGGACTTTGCCCAGTATCGGCCCCCTACAGGCTTCCGAATGATTCTCAGCGAAGAGCAAAAAGAAAAGGTTCAAGGACTTGATCCCAATATCGAGATAAAGCCTTGGGATATGAGTTTCCGCCCGAAGGCTAATCCATATAGTTTATTCCCACATGATCCTCGCCACTTCCCAGCCTGGACGGTAGATGACTTCGGCCCAATCTGGATTCCTAAAAAAGGTGCTACTGTAGACATTAGTGTAGATAATATCGCTTTGTATCGCCGAATTATCGACATCTATGAAGATCATGAACTCCAAGTGAAATCTGATGGCGTCTTCATCGATGGAGAGCGAGCTAGTACTTACACCTTCGAGCAAAACTACTACTGGATGATGGGAGATAATCGCCACAACTCAGAAGATTCCAGAGTTTGGGGATATGTTCCTGAAGATCATATTGTTGGTAAACCTTTGATCGTTTGGTTCTCTTCGAAAGACTGGAGCAGAATCTTCAAGATCGTTACCAATATTTAAATATATAGATAGCATCTAGGAGATTTTTGATTGGATCTCCTAGATGCCACCCTTCTTTTATAGATTTACTTTCAGCTTCCCTGCACCCACCTCACCAGCCCTACCCTACACTCCTTTTCTATTACAATTTTCGCCAGTATTGATGCTATTTTAACACAAAGGTGATATTTTAAAACTTTCCGCGTTAATTTAGTGTAGTACCTAGATAAAAAGTAAGATCCCATGAAAGCTGCGCTAGAAAGAATAGAACCTGGATTCGGCAGTTCATTTTTGCTGCGGAAATTTGAGAGTGGAATCACTTGCAGTATACCGAGTTGGCATTTTCATCCGGAGTATGAGATTGTTTTCATATCCGGCGGTAAAGGCAAACGACACATTGGAAACCACCTTTCCTTTTATGAAGACGGAGACTTGATTTTCTTGGGTCCTAACCTCCCTCATCTTGGCTTTACAGAAGAACTTCACGAAAAACACGTGGAGATCGTCGTTCAAATGAAAGAAGAGTTCCTGGGGAGTGATTTTCTAGAAATACCAGAGATGTTCGCTATCAAGCAGGTGTTTGAAAGAGCAAAGTTAGGTTTATCATTCCATGGCAAGGTCAAACAGGAAGTCGGAGCACAACTCATCGCCATGGCTGAAATGCCAGCCTTCGAACGGCTCTTACATCTGCTAAAGCTCTTACAGCAACTTGCTGAATCCGAGGAATATGAAATCCTCAATGCAGATAGTTTTCCGGTTGAAGTCAATGCGCAAGATCAGGATCGCATGAAAAAGATCTATGAATATGTGCAGGGTAATTTTCAAGGTTCCATTCAATTGGAAACTATCGCCAAGGAGATAAATATGACGATTCCGGCCTTCTGCCGCTATTTTAAGAAATTGACTCAAAAGACCTTCATTCAATTTGCTAACGAGTACCGAGTAGCCCATGCTTGCCGACTCCTAGCCGAAGACCACCTCAGCATAGCCAATGTAAGCTATGAGAGCGGATTCAACAACCTTTCTCACTTCAACAAGCAATTTCGGATGGTAACGGGACTAAGTCCTCGAGATTATCGAAAAAATCGCAAGAAATTAATCAAAGTTGACACCTCTATTGAGCATATAGAAGCGTAATATTATTTAACTTTACATTTGTAAGCAGCTGTTGGGCTTTCTTTGTATTGAGTCTGGCTGGCAAAGTAATTCCCCCCGGTATTTTTTTTCGGTAAATCACAACAATAATTTTGCTATTGCGTAAAGTAATGGAAGCGAGATCGTCAGCACTATGACGCGCTGTTAATAGCACACTAAATATCCCTGTATTTTATGAGAATTACGATTATGATCGCTGTTCTCCTGCCTTTAGTAGGATGTAGTTCACAGTCTACCCAAAAAACAGAAAAGCTAAACGAAATCTTGACGCAAACCCGCTGGAAATATGATGCGGATGCCATGCTCAAAATCCTGGCTGTAAAAAATCAAGATGGAAAGATTGAACAGCGAATGAAGCGTAACATTACGCAAATGGAGGGTGGACAGTTTATTTTTAACCCCGATGGTCGTTTACAGATCTTATTACCTAAGATCAATATTAGAGGAGACTGGTCTGTTGGTGAGGGCATTTTAAATATCAAGATTGATGGGAGCGTAAATGTACCGCACCCGATCTTGAATTATCAGAAAGATCGGATAGAATTGGATATCGACCCAGATAAGTCGAGCTTTCCAAGAGTCTTTGTTCCCGCGCAGATTTAAGACATATCTTTTTGTTAAACATCTTATAAACAGTTCTTAACGCCTACTTCACATGCAAAGGCGATTTTTGCAGCTAGTACCACTCAGCGGTAGTAGGTCTAATGCAAAATGCCGTTTAATGTATGAAAAGAGAACTGGATATCGTCGTTATTTCTGACGTACACCTTGGCACTTGCGGGTGCCATGCTAAGGAACTCTGTAATTACCTGAAGCACATCAAGGTCGATACGCTGATCTTGAACGGTGATTTTATTGATATTGGGCAATTCCGAAAGCACTACTTTCCTAAGGAACATATGATGGTACTCCAAAGTATCCTTAAAATGGCTGCTAAGGGTACCAAGGTCTATTATATCACGGGTAATCACGATGATGAGCTTCGGCTTTATACTGATTTTTCATTCGGCAATATTCACCTTAGAGACAAACTGGTTCTTCTACTGGGTGGCAAGAAATATTGGCTCTTCCATGGCGATATTTTCGATGCTTCCTTGAAACTCTCACCTTACATTACCAAATTGGGGGGAAAGGGGTATGATTTACTCATCCTGTTAAATCGTCTGATCAATAAAGTTCGAATGGCCCTTGGCAAACCGCATATGTCCTTTGCGAAAAAGATTAAGTATAGCGTCAAGGAAGCCGTAAAGTTTATTGGTAATTTTGAAGAGACGGCCATTAAACTTGCGGCGGAACAGAAATATGACTACGTCATTTGCGGTCACATTCACCGTGCTACCATGCGCGTCGATTCCAATTTCGGTCATGAAGTAACCTATCTGAATTCCGGTGATTGGGTAGAAAGTTTAACAGCCTTAGAATACCAATGGGGACGCTGGTCCATTTACGAATACGATGCCTCCGACTATGAACCCCTTAGTCCATTACTGCACGTACGGGAGACGGAAATGGAAGAGACCAGCGAGTTAATTGCCATCACTTCTAGTCGAGAAAACATACTTCGACAATTTGCACAAGCCCAAGGCTACTCCCATCGGTAAACCGCACTTAGGTCAGCTATCTGGTAGTGCTTTATAGTTTAATCGATAATAATTTGCCAAGCTGATAGAAGGCCGATTCCCATTGTTCGTTTTCTAAAGTCCATTTGCCTTTGCGTAAAGCCTTGAGCACAGACCAGTAAAGGTTTTGGCTTTTCCAATAATTTGGGTATAAATGCAAGGCCTGAATCTGTTCCATTACCTGGATCAGGCGATTGAGTTTTTCTAGGGTATTGTCATTAGATTCAGTGATAGATTTCATCTCCTCATATATCCTTTCACTGACAACCAACAGAAGAGAAGATTGATCTGTTAGTTTTACTTTCCACTTCTTGAACTCTGTTGTCACATCGTGCAGGGTTTTAACATCCAAAGACCCATTATCGAAGAATTTGTGGAAGTCTCGATTGACCACGAATTGCACGGCATTATTGAAGGCTGTCGGAATGGGGATATTACTTTTCACCATCCCGGTCATAAGTTGATAATTATCTCTATAAATATCACGGAAGGACTGCTCTACTTCTTGTAGCGATTGATCGGTAATCTGCTTTAGGATTTTTCGCTTTTCATCTCGGAACAGGTGCCAAATAGAATATTTTTCTTCTCCAAAATAATGCTGCATTATCCCAATCACCTTGCCTAGATTCGGCGTCAGAAAAGCCTCCATGATTTCGCTAGACATTCGGTCAAAAACCTCTCGGCTCATATCTATCGAGATATTGCCGATTATGTTTTGCTGGCCAAGGTGTAAAACAGCAAAATTGAATAGCTTTTCGGAAAAAGTGATCTTCGATCGTATGGTGGTTCGTCCTAATGCTAGAATGAAATTACCCGCTCGTCTTTTATCTAAGACCTCACTACGTGCCGTGTAGTTGAATACATCGAGTTCATCTGGATAGGTTTCGAAAAGATAGGACGCAGCAAAGTGCATTCCTACTCTGGCCAAATCCACACGAGCTGGCATTACACTTTCTCGGTAACTGACCGCACCATTATCATGAACATTACTATGAATGGAAGCTAGTTTCGCCAAAAATTCATCGTGCAAATCCAGGTTAATAGTCTGACGTGCATAGTAAATAGCTCGATTGGCATACTGGAGAATCTGATTGGTTTCAATCCCCGAAACCTCATCAAAAAACCAGCCGCAACTGGTATACATTAGCATGGCGTTGCGCTGCATTTCCATTAGTCGGCACAACTGCGAACGTTCTCTTGCCTTGAGCTCTTTTTTCGCATGTTGCTTAATAAATTCATCGACCGACTCAGGGCTCCTATCCAGCAATACATGAATATAATCATTACGCGCCGCCCACACGTCTTTGAAAAGCTTAGCCGCTTCCTTCTCAAAAGCGGGTAGAATTTGATCTCTCAACCAATCTAAGGTATCGCGAAGTGGTCCTCTCCAAGATTGATTCCAATCGGGCCGACCTCCTGTATTACATCCGCAATTAGAGCGCCAACGTTCTACTCCATGTACACAACTCCAAGAACTATTTTCATGGATCATTACCTCATAAGTAGGTGGAAAAAGCTCCAAATACTGGCCATAATTCGTCAAATCAAAACCATCCCACTCTGCAATAGTATTAAGGCAATCTGCCAGAGCCATCTCCCCTTTCTTATGATGATGACCATAGCTTTCCCCATCTGTGGCGATATGTACAATTTGAGGTTCTTCTCCAAAGTCAAAAGCTCCCATTAATCGATTGGCGAAGTGCTTGCCATTGTTCAATAGACCTTCAAAGGCTACTCCCTGAGCCACGTCACCATGGTAGAAAAACAGGGAGATTGTACGGCCAGAAGGCAAGCGGCATAAATAGGGGCGACGGGAATCGATGGCTCCATGATCTAAATGATGCCAGTCTTTATCTCCTATCCGTCGGATAGCTTTTGCTTGTCGTGGCGCTAGCACGGTGAACTGAATCCCTTGCTCTGCAAGTACTTCCAGTGTTTCAGTATCTGCCGCTGTCTCTGCCAACCATATCCCTTCCGGCATCCTGCCAAAGCGATGCTCAAAGTCTTTGATTCCCCAAATCACTTGGGTCTCCTTGTCTCGTTGGTTAGCCAAAGGCAAAATAAGGTGTCCATGCACTTGCGCCAAAGCCGAGCCATGTCCGCCATAGCGCTTCATACTCTTAGCGTCTGCCTTTAGTATCGAGGCGTAAGTATCTGGGTCCGCAATTTCCATCCAAGACAGGAGCGTCGGCCCAAAATTAAAGCTCATTCGGCTATAGTTATTCACAATCTTCACGATCTCATTCTGATCGTTGAGAATCCTTGCAGCAGTATTGGGTGCGTAACATTCGAAATTGATCCGATCGTTCCAATCGTGGAAAGGGGCTGCGGAATCCTGTAACTCTACTACCTCCAACCAGGCATTTTCCCTCGGAGGTTGATAGAAGTGTCCATGAATACAAACGAACTTTTGTATTTTACTCATCTAGATACGTCTTAATACGGTCAGAACTTGAAACAGTAGAGAGAGGTTAAGAAAGTTTGCTTTACCGCTTTCTAAATCTCTTTGTCAAGTTGCTCAAAGAGGGCGTAAAATACCCCATTATTTACAAATATAGCTTAGAATGACCTTAGATGCATGGAAATAAGTGTATAATTTACACAAAGGTTCAAACCAGTAGAATAAATGGATATCTTCCAATGGATATTCTATTCTGTACGGGAATACATGGGTAAAGTTACTTGTTTGCCACTTCTCCACTTCTCTTCACTCAGTCTTAAACCTGGATCATTCTGGTGTTGTTCTATTCTCGACCGTAGGGTGGCGGACACCTCTTAGTTTTTTAGGGCTAAGTCTTAGTCAAAACTCTAATTTCTCAGAGAAGCCACTATCTTTGTAGGCTTACTGAATCAGGGGGATTTTTTGTGAAAAAACCACTCTCTCTGTAAGTAAATTGCTGACAATCAGCATACCCTAAAAAGTACAACTAAGATCAATTAGTACACTTAATTACAATAATACTGAGTTATGCGATTTTTTACACGCTTACTGCTTTGTACCTTCCTTTTTACTAGCCTAACTGGCTTTTCGCAAGCTCCGAAAAAATGGAAGTCAGCAGATATTCATGAAGCTATTAAAAAGCTAAATTTCCTGGGATCGGCGCTTTATGTAGCAGCTCATCCCGATGATGAAAATACCCGGCTCATCGCCTATTTGGCCAATGAAGTTAAAGCAACCACTGCCTACCTTTCCCTGACGAGAGGAGATGGAGGTCAAAATTTAATAGGTCCTGAAATCCGAGAACTCCTGGGACTTATCAGAACGCAAGAGTTACTGGCCGCCCGGCGGATAGATAAAGGCAACCAAATGTTTTCCCGCGCCAATGACTTTGGATACTCGAAGCACCCTGATGAGACTTTCGCGATTTGGGATAAAGAAAAGGTACTAGCGGATGTAGTATGGGCCATTCGTAAATGGCAACCAGATATTATTGTTAATCGCTTTGATCATCGCCGAGCCGGTCGAACACATGGACACCACACTGCCTCCGCCATGCTTTCTCACGAGGCTTTTGACCTTACAGCAGACCCAAAGGTTTACCCGGAACAGCTTAAACATGTACAACCTTGGCAACCTAAACGTTTGTTTTTCAACACCTCTTGGTTTTTCTACGGCAGTCGAGAAGCCTTTGAGAAAGCAGATAAAAGTAATATGTTGAGCGTAGATGTAGGTGTGTACTACCCTATACTTGGAAAATCAAACACGGAGATCGCAGCTGAAAGCCGTAGTATGCACAAATGTCAAGGCTTTGGTTCTTCGGGTTCTCGCGGATCTTCCGATGAATACCTTGAATTACTGAAAGGGGACAAACCGCAGGCAGACCTTTTTGAGGGTATTAATACTACCTGGACGAGAGTGAAAGGGGGCGCACCAATCGGCAAAATCCTTGCGGAAGTAGAGGAAGATTTTGATTATGATGCTCCTGCCAATAGTATTCCTGCTTTGGCAAAAGCATACAAGCTGATCAAGGCGCTTCCTGATGGACATTGGAAGAGAGTCAAAAAAGCAGAAATCGAAGAAGTTATAGAGGCTTGTCTAGGGATGTACGCAGAGGCCAGTGCTAATGCCTATTCTGCAACTCCTGGAGAGGAACTGCAATTGAACATTGAAATCATCAATCGTTCTGGCGCTGCTGTTAGTTTAAATCGAATCCAGTTTCAGCCCTTAAAGGCAGATACTAGCCTGGCAGTGTCATTGGATAACAACAAACGTTATACGCTAAAGAAATCTCTGCAACTTCCAGTAAATATTTCTTACACCAACCCTTACTGGCTTAACGAAGAAGCCAGTTTAGGAATGTATACGGTAAATAAGCAGAAACTCCGTGGCCTTCCAGAAACCCCTCGTTCCTTTAGGGTGGTTTTCGAACTAGAAGTAGCGGGCATTCCCTTACAAGTGGAGCGGCCAATCGTATACAAGAGAACCGATCCAGTCAAAGGAGAGGTATTCCGACCTTTTGAAATTACTCCACCTGTTTATGCCAACTTTGTTGACAAAGTCTTGATTTTTGGAAATACGGATGCTCCAAAAACGGTATCTGTGATCCTGAAAGCAGGGAAAGATAGCCTAGCTGGAGTCTTGGAAATTGATCATCAGCCAGGATGGAAAATAGAACCAGCTCAGGTGGATTTTGAATTGAATCAAAAGGGCGAGGAAAAATTATTCACCTTCAAGCTCTACCCACCTAAAGGCCAAAGCGAAGCCTCTATCACGCCTCTGGTAAAACTGGGAAATAAGACCTATAATCAAGAAGCCATTTTTATAGAATATGATCATATTCCCACCCAAACGGTTTTCCGTAAATCTACAGCTCGAGTCGTGAAGATTGATCTAGTCACAGCAGGTCGGAAAGTGGGATATGTAATGGGAGCTGGTGATGAAATCCCCGCTAACTTGGAGCAAATTGGGTATGAAGTAAGTTTATTGAAAGACGGGGATTTTCAATTGGCCAACCTGCGCAAGTATGATGCCATTATCCTGGGGATCCGTGCTTACAATACCGTAGATCGACTGAAATTCTACCAAAGCAACCTTTTAAAGTATGTCGAGGAAGGAGGGAACCTGATCGTTCAATACAATACTACTCGAAGATTGAAAGTATCGCAGGATAAGATTGCCCCTTATCATTTGAAGATTTCTCGCGATCGAGTAGCAGTTGAAGAAGCGGAAGTTCGTTTTTTACAGCCGGAGCACCAAGTCTTGAACTTCCCCAATAAAATCACTACCAAGGATTTTGATGGCTGGGTACAGGAGCGAGGCCTTTATTTTCCTAATGAGTGGGGAGAAGAATTCCAGGCCATTCTATCCTCAAATGACCCAGGTGAACCTGCTCGTGATGGCGGACTTCTGGTGGCTCCATATGGCGAAGGTAATTACATCTATACAGGTTACTCTTGGTTTCGAGAACTTCCCGCTGGAGTACCCGGAGCCTATCGTCTCTTTGCCAATCTGATTTCTCTAGGGCAGGCAGATAAGCCTTAGGATATTGAAGTCATTGGGGTTAAAAAGGTAAAATGTATTTTAGCTTTTTAACCCCAATTTTGTCCCCTTTTCTGATTCTCGATTGTCCAAATAAATAAATTAAAATCACTAGACATGAAAGAGTTTCTACTATTGATGAAGGGCGACGATTCTTTTGAGGCCTCTCCCGAGGAAATGCAGCAACGCATGCATGATTATCGCAATTGGATTCAACAAATGATGGATGAGGGCCGGTTTGTGGCTGGTCAACCGTTGGAAGCTACTGGTGCTCACTTGATCAAGGCAGATCAAGTACTCACTGATGGCCCTTTTTTAGAACCCAAGGAAATTATAGGCGGATACATTATCATTAAAGCCACTGACTTGGAGGAAGCCATCAGCAAAAGCAAAACTTGCCCATTGTTATCTCACTGCGAGATATACGTTAGACCCTTGATGAATGTCCAGTCCTGAGTCCAAGCCACCTGCTCTTCCCTTGGAAAACGAAATAGACCATCTCTTCCGAGTATCCTACGGAAAGATGGTCGCTTACTTAACTAGCTATTTTGGTCCTGCACTCATTGGAACTGCTGAAGATATTGCCCAAGAAACTCTTTTAGAGGCTTACAGGTACTGGGGCTTTCACGGTTTGCCTCGCCAACCTGAGGCATGGCTTTTCCACGTCGCTAAAAACAAGGCCCTGAATAGTGTCAAAAGAAGGAAGAAGCAGCATGAGGTATATGATAAAGCAAGCAATTTCGACTCTCCTTCCCACTCCTCCCCCATATACCTGGAAGATGAAATAAAAGATAGTATGCTGCGGATGATGTTTGCCTGCTGTCACCCCTCTCTCGCTGCTAATAGTCAATTAGCCCTAATTTTAAATACCTTATGTGGATTTAGTAGGAAAGAAATTGCCAATGCGCTTCTATCCAAAGAAGAAACGATTAAGAAACGATTGTACCGAGCTAAGAGTGCTTTCCGAGGAGGAGAGGTCATTTTAGACGTCCCTCGCGGAGAAAAACTAAAGGAACGGCTTACCCCTCTTCTTACCTGCCTTTACCTAATGTTTAATGAAGGATATAATGCGACCCATTCGACGAAAGTCATACGAAAAGACCTTTGCTTGGAAGCCATGCGACTCAACTTACTTGTCGTGGAACGCTTTCCGGAAAACACTTCTTGCCAAGCCTTGTATGCTTTAATGTGCTTACATGCGGCCAGGTTTGAAAGTAGAATAGACGAAAAGGGAGTCATTGTACTCTTCCAAGACCAAGATCGAAAAAAATGGAATTCGCATCTTATTCAGGCCGGGCTTTACTATTTGAGCAGTGCTTCAAAAGGGAAATCCTTGAGTGCCTATCATATTGAGGCTAGTATAGCCGCCCAGCATTGTTCAGCGGCTAGCTTTGCCAAAACCAATTGGCCTTTTATTCATCGTCTTTATCAGCTGCTCTATCAACTAAAACCCAGTCCCATTATTCAACTTAACCTGGCCATCGTAGCTAAATGGACGCATGGCATAGAGGAAGCTATTGGCCAATTGCTAGAACTCGAGAAGCACAATACCTTCCTACAGCAGTATTATCTACTTTTTGCCTCATTAGGCGTACTATACCTAGAAAAAAATGAGAAGGATTTGGCAAAGTCCTATTTGGAAAAAGCCAAATCCTTATGTTCCTCCACAGTCCAGCAACAACTATTAATTCAGCGACTTAGAGAACTCTAGCTATTTCCATTTCTTTGCCCCCTTGGCTTGAATTCCGTCTTTCAGTTGAGCCATCCATTTTACTTTCATGCCCTCATCTGCAAAAAGAAACAATTTCCCGTCTTCCATTTGCCAGGCCGTCGGATCTGGCTTAGCCGTAAACCCTTTACTAACAGCGAAAGCACAATAACCGCCAAATTCAGGAGCATACTTTTCTGGGTTCTGTTGAAAAGCCGTCTGGGTTTCTTCGTTTGCAAACCACCATTCCACTCCTTGCCAATTCCAATGCCATTCCTTTTGTCCTTTCTCTGCAGTTTGCTTCGAAAAATATAAGACAGGGTCGTAGCCATTTATGGCAATACCTTTAGCCTGGCTGACGGGACTGTGCCAACCCCATGAAAGTGGTACAACTCCTTTTGACTTAGCTACTAACCCAATTCCCAAAATTAAAATCCCCAGAACAACAAAAGTGATCATCATAAACCTTTTTAATTGCATAATCTTTAGCTTTGGTTCAACGACAATCGAGTTGAACCAAAGGGGACAAATTCCCAAAAAAATTAACCACCAATTTATGAGCTGGATTAAAGAAATACCTTACGAAGAGGCCGAAGGCAGTCTGAAAAAACTGTACAACCGAGTTAAAGGGCCCGATAACAACATTGATAATATACTAATGGCGCATAGCCTTAGGCCCCATACTTTACAGGGGCATATGAGTCTTTATAAAAATGTGCTCCATCACCGCAACAACCAACTACCTAAATGGTACTTGGAGACTTTGGGTGTCTACGTGAGCCTGCTCAATCAGTGTGACTATTGTGTAGACCATCACTTTGCCGGGTTGCAACGATTGGTTGGAGAGGAAGAGGCACAACGACTGAGAATTGGCTTGGAACTAGATAACATCCCAAAAGATCTACTCTCTCCGGACTATGTTATGGGCTTAGTATATGCTCGACACCTTACCCAATTATCTACCCCTATGCAGGAAAACCAATTGGAATCGCTTAGAACAACAGGACTAGATGATGGTCAAATCTTGGAGATCAATCAGGTTGTCAGCTATTTCAATTATGCTAATCGAACGGTGATTGGGCTAGGCGTAACGACCAAAGGAGATATCCTCGGTTTGTCTCCCAACGATAATAATGACGAAGGTAACTGGCAACATAAATAATTGCGACAATAACTTAAAAATAATCCAACCACGAATGTCTATTGTAACAGAATTCAATGACTATCGCTCCAAAATGAACGAAAAACTTTTGGGCGAAGACAATAAGGTATTAAAACGATTTTTCAATCTCGACACCAATGCCTACCAGGATGGGGCATTGGATAAAAAGACCAAAGAACTGTTGGGCCTCGTAGCCTCTATGGTACTTCGCTGTGACGACTGTATCCGCTATCATTTGGGTACCTGCCATGAGTTGGGCGTGACAAAAGCAGAAGCCTTCGAGCTGTTTGCTATCGCCAATTTGGTGGGAGGGTCCATCTGTATTCCTCATACTCGACGAGCCGTTGAATACTGGGAAGCCTTAGAGGCAGAATAGTCGTCCTCGATACCCCATGATTGGGTGATATTAGCCGGATTTGTGCCCTTTTTCGTTACATTTGTAAGGAACAAGCCCGGTAATGATCAAATACACTAAAACATTTCTGATCCTATTTCTAGGATTGCCGGTAATGCTTTTAGGTAAAACTTTGGTCTTAACAGCAGACAAGACAACTTACGAATTAGAGGGGTACCTGGAAACATTACTGGAAGGGGGACTAACCATAACAGAAACAAGACAAGCGGCACTAGAGGGTCGCTTTGTCCCTCTGTTAGAATATGCAGATATTGTCCCTTTCCAGGATTATTGGATCAAACTTGAGATCGACAACCAATACACTTATGAGGAGGGGTATGTCGAGTGGATGCTTCGTTTTTCTCGCACATGGAGCACGGTCGAAGTGTATTTTACCGATCTTGATCAAACTAGTCAAGTTCGTAAGAGTGGCCTTTTTACCCCCATCTCGGAACGTATTTTCAAAGCGGCACTTCGAGAGAATCTCGTCAAGTTTCCTTTAGCAGAAGGACAAAATACCAACTTATTTATTCGACTGAGAAGTGATCGAGTAGATATTCCTCCTAATCTATCCATCGAGTTATCACCTGCCGAAATCTACATGAAGAAATTCAAGCAGAAGCGGCAGCAGAACGCCTTTTTTGTTGGCTTTGTTTGGATGATGACCCTGCTTAGCGTAGTATTCTTTTTCCAAACCTGGGGCAAGGTCTACCTCTTTTATTCGCTTTATCTGATGGGAGTAAGCACCTATGCCTCCTATGTTGAGGGAGATCTTCCTGATAAATTGATCCCCGCCCTATTTCCAGATCACCCACAATATATTTTCTTTGTCAAGTTGGTGGTTTATCTCGCAATGGTGAGTTATTTACTTTTTCTCCGGTCTTTCCTTAACCTGAAGGAAATGCTACCTCGCTGGGATAAAATCTTCAATGTTACAATCTGGATGGCTATCCCCCTATTATTGTTAGATGCCTTTTTGATGGTGCAGTATGATTTCAGCTCCATCATTCCAGATCGGGTTACTTTGAGTTATGGAATCTATTTCGCCATCTTCAATCTATTATTCTTACGCTCTCTTTATTTAACTAAAGATCGAAGAGCTTATTTTATTATTGTGGGAATTTCGGCTATGAGCGTCGGCATCATACTTATGGTAATCGCTCGCCTGCGTAGTCCAGAGTTTTCGGTGGCGCACCTGGAATTGGGAATCATCATAGAAATTCTTGCCTTCACTTTGGGATTAGCTTACCGTCAAAAACTCACAGAGAGAGAGCGGTTTAAAGCCCATTATGAACTGGAAAAAAGTCAATTCATCCAGAAGCAAGAACACGCAGAGACTGAACGATTGCGTGAATTAGATGAATTAAAAAACAGGCTATATACCAATATCACGCATGAATTCCGGACTCCATTGACCGTTATTATGGGTATGGCCAATGAAATAGATGATGAACGAATCAAACGCTTAATTAATAGGAATAGTAATAATCTGCTTCGGCTCATCAACCAGATATTGGATCTTTCTAAGTTGGAATCGGGCAAAATGAGTCTACACTTGGCTCAGGGGGATATCATTAGCTATTTGCAATACCTAACAGAATCATTTCTGTCCGCCGCTGAAGCCAAACAGATTCGACTGTCTTTCTATCCGGAAGTCCCTACTTTGAAAATGGATTTCGACGAGGAGAAAATTCAATTGATCGTATATAATCTTCTATCTAATGCTATCAAATTTACCCCTGTCGGTGGTAAAATCATCTTCCATGCTCGAACCCTAGAAGAGGACGGAAAGCACCAATTACAGTTAAAAGTACAAGACAGCGGTGCGGGTATTCCTGCGGATCATCTGCCCTATATCTTCGATCGCTTTTATCAAGTGGATAATCCGAATGTCACCAATCAAGGAGGTACAGGTATAGGCTTGGCGCTTACTAAAGAATTGATTGAATTCATGGGCGGTGAAATAAGCGTACATAGTGAAGAAGGGCAAGGAAGTCTTTTTTCTTTCTTCCTTCCTATCGAAAATAATGCCACTACCAATGAGGGCTCCTGGAAGGCCATTGCGGTAGTGGAAGAACCCCAATCAACACCTACTTCCTCTACAGAGAGTCACTTCTCGTTACTCGATGATCGTCCGCTACTATTAATTATAGAAGATAATGCAGATGTAATAGAGTATATCGAGCGACTTCTAGAGAAAACTTACCACGTCAAAAGTGTCCGAAATGGTAAAGATGGGATTGATGAGGCATTGCGACTCATTCCCGACATCATCATTAGCGATATCATGATGCCAGGTAAGAATGGATTTGAAGTTTGCGACTATTTAAAGAACAATAGCCGGACTAGTCATATCCCGATCATTTTACTGACGGCCAAAACGGCTAAGGAAGAGCAAGTTCGTGGCTTGCGTTATGGGGCTGATGCCTTTCTGACCAAACCTTTCCACAAAGAAGAACTTCTCGTACGTTTACAGAAATTAATCGAATTACGACAGAAGCTCCAATCTCATTATCTTCAGGATGAAAAAGGATTAGCTACACCCTCCAAAGAAGAACAATTTTTATCTGCGCTCAGAACATGTATTGAGAACCATATCGATGATTCCGATCTTTCCGTCAATGATCTTTGTCGGGCTGTTCAACTGAGCCATGCACATCTCTATAGAAAGCTCAAGGCGTTAACTAACCTCACTCCCGTCCAATTTATACGATATATTCGTTTGCGAAAGGCCAAAACGCTGCTGGAAACTACAGCGATGAATATTTCAGAGATAGCCTATGCCGTTGGTTTTTCTGATCCCAATTATTTCAGTAGAATATATCACAAGGAAATGGGGGTCACTCCCACAGAAAGTCGAAAATAGATCCAACCTAAAGTTGCTCAGAAGCTATTCACTCCGACCTGAATTTCACCAAAAAAAGTTTATTTCTTTTTATTTTAATCAAAAAAGTTATACTTTGAAAGCCATTCTGGGGTCACTCCCAATCAGAGGCTAGCCAATTTGAAACAAAATTGGCTTCTAGTATTATCGCCATATATAATTCAGGGTATTCTCACAATTTCTAGAGGAGTGGTTGCTGGGGCATGTCCAAACTCCTTGTTTTTACAGGCGGAACGATTCCATCCAAAATACTGCCTTTTTTTGAGTCAGTTAGAACCACAAAAAATTGTCAGAAAAGGATAAAAAGTTTGTAAAATTGCAGGCGCGTTTCATGAGTACTTTTCTATAGATAGAATATCGAGTAAATAGAGGACAAACAAAAACGTTCCAAGGCTGATCACTTATTAAATTGATATTGAATGATTTCAGGTGCAGGGTCCTACTTAGATGGATTAAATGATATTCAGCAACAGGCAGTTACCAATACGGAAGGGCCTGTATTGGTGGTAGCGGGTCCAGGATCGGGAAAGACAAGAGTATTGACTTTCCGCATTGCCCATATTATTGAAAAAGGGGCTGCCCCTTGGGAGATCTTGGCCTTAACTTTTACCAATAAGGCAGCTCGAGAGATGAAAGAGCGCATTGAAAAAGTGGTTGGTACAAGAGCGAATAGTGTCTGGGCAGGAACTTTCCACTCCATCTTTGCTAGAATATTGAGGGTAGAAGCCGATAAAATCGGTTATCCTAGCAATTTTACTATCTATGACTCTGATGACACCAAGAGCTTGCTTTCTTCCATTGTGAAAGAAATGAATCTCGACCGTAGCGTTTATAATATAAATACTATTCGCAGTCGGATTTCCTCCGCCAAAAGCAACCTCATCACGCCTAGGCTATACGCCGAAAATGAAGAATTGAAGACACAGGACCGTATGGCCAAAATGCCGTTGGTTCATGAGATATACGCCAAATATACCACTCGCTGCAAGCGCGCTGGAGCAATGGACTTTGATGACCTTCTCTATCGACTCTATGAGCTTTTGCAAAAGAACCCTGATAACGTTATCCAGAAGTATCGAAATAAGTTTAAGTACGTGATGGTGGATGAGTTTCAGGATACCAATCATCTACAATATTCTATTGTTCGAAAACTCGTTAACTACGAAAACAGCCCTAGAAATATCTGCGTAGTAGGAGATGATGCACAGAGTATTTACGCCTTTCGAGGAGCCACGATCCAAAACATCCTGGACTTTGAGGAGGATTTTAAAAAATACAACATTAAAGTTTTCAAGTTAGAACAAAACTATCGTTCAACCGAACACATTGTGCAGGCTGCCAATGAGATCATTATGAACAACCGGCGTCAGATCCAAAAGAAGATTTGGTCGGATAAAGGTCAAGGCAATAAGATCAAGGTAATCAAGGCCATGACAGACAATGAGGAGGGAAAAAGGGTGGCAGATACGATACTCGAACAAAAGAATCGATTCCACCTTAGCAACAGCGACATTGCTATCTTGTATCGAACCAATGCACAATCCCGAATCTTCGAGGAATATTTAAGGCGATATAACATCCCCTATCGAGTTTTCGGAGGTTTGTCCTTCTACCAAAGAAAGGAGGTAAAAGATTTGATCGCCTACCTTAGATTGGTTGTCAATCAGCAGGATGAGGAAGCCCTGCGTCGAGTTATCAACTATCCAAAACGTGGTATTGGCAAAACGACAATAGAGAAACTCAGTCAACTAGCTGATGCTACCAACAAGACGATGTGGGAATGCTTACCTGCCGTACCCGCCAGCACTCGAGCCAAAAATTCCATTGGTGAATTTCGGCAAATGATTAATAGCGCCAAACAACGCCTCAGCTCTGCAAATGCTTACGAATTGGCCACCTACGTAGCAAAACGTTCTGGTCTAATTGACTTAATGAAGGCCGATACCTCGATAGAAGGGATGGGGCGCTTGGAAAACATCAATGCGCTTTTAGATGGAATTAATGCTTTTGTGGAAGAGGATACTTTAATTGATACCGAGACCATACCTGATAAATCACTAGCCAGTTACTTGCAGAACATTGCCTTGCTAACCGACTTTGATGACAAAAATAATAACGGTGACTTTGTTACTTTAATGTCTGTCCACTCAGCGAAGGGCTTGGAGTTCAAGTCTATTTACGTAGTTGGATTAGAGGAAAATCTTTTCCCGTCTTCCATGGCTTTAGATAGTAAGGAAGGATTGGATGAAGAAAGGCGCCTGTTCTACGTCGCAGTCACTCGAGCAGAGCAATTCCTAACCCTTAGTTTCGCCAACTCTCGCTACCGATTTGGAAAAATGCGCTTCAATCAAGCCAGTCGTTTCCTGGAGGAAATCCCGCCTATTCACTTGGAGAGTACGGGCTATATTCGTTCTAAATCTTCAGCTAATCAATCACCGCAAGGTGCTCGCATCATTGGTAACTTTAAGAAACCTCGTTCAGCGCAAGCCAATCGACTCATGGTCGACCCCTCTACCTTCAAACCTAATACACCTGACGAGATACAGGTGGGGATGAAGATCCTACATATGAAGTTTGGAGAAGGTAAAGTACTGAGCATCGATGGAGGAAAGGACAATCGCGTAGCTACCATCTTCTTTAAAGGGGTAGATAATCCAGAGCGTCGCATTATGTTGCGCTTTGCCAAGTTGCAGATTCTAAATTAGGATGGGTGTGAGACTTTGGGGTCACCTCCTTCCTCCAGTAAAGCCTGGGAATCAAGGTCAACCCCAAAGTGTAGATGAGTCCTACGACTGTATGCGAAATACTTGTTTCGTTTCCCACTTCCCATTGTTCTCAAAACCAATCAAGTATGAACCGGCGGGAAAGGCACTAAGATCGACCTCAAGGCGGGAGCCGGGAGGAATGAATCGTTTGAGTAGCTTACCATTGATATCTGATAAGAACACTTCTTTGGGGTAATTGCTATCCCAGTCTACTGTCAAAGGTCCTGCTGTAGGGTTTGGAAAAAACTTCCAGAAATCCGCCGTTTCAGCTGGTCTGGGTTTCACAGGGCTAGGCCAAAGGTCAGCAATATTTTGCTCCAGTATCTCTTCCTCACAATCTGGGGCATAGGCAAACTGATACACCAATCGCGCCATTAGATCATTCAATTTTTCCACTTCCCAATCATCCGTAGTGGGTTTTATATGTGGGTTTCCGATGCCACTGTCATCGGTAAGAAACACATAAGTGCCATTGGTAGCCAAAGCTATAGATCGGAACAAATATTCAGCGCTTTTATTGATACCACTAGCTACGACTGGAATAATGCGTATGCCCTTGGCTGCCGCCAATTGGGTCAACTGAGCCATTTTGTGAACCGTACTGTCGTCTTGATGTGGAGGAGCGTCTAGTACCATGAACAGAAGACGTGCTCTGGCATCCGCATTCCAATCCAATTCCTTAAGTGCACGTTCCAGGCCTTCCTCGACCGCTTCCGGGTAATCGCCTCCGCCGCCAGCGGTTTGTTTCTTGATAAAATCCAAGGTATGTGTAATTCCTTTTTGCAAAGGAGATGTGCGTGTAACATACTCCTCGCCCTGATCTCTATAAAAAATCGAACCTGTGCGTAGTGACAAACCAGGCAGCGTATCTTGAACATTGGCAATCACATCTGCCAGCTCGGCTTGCAAATACTGAATCTCGTCTCCCATCGAGCCGGTAGCATCTACCATAAACGCCATATCAATCTGGTTCGAAAGGTTACAGGTTGCCGGCACCTTCAACATATTTACGCCTTGATGGAAAGTGGTTACATTTTTAAACTCCTGTGTCTTTCCCCCTACTACAGCATGAATCGTGAGTGCATTCCTGGCCTGGTTCTCCTCAAACAGATTGGCCCACAACTCTGCTTTACCTGTATTATCCGTTTTTGTTTCCCAAACCACAGCATTGCCATCTTGCAACCGCACCACGGTATTGACCAATGGCTTCCCCCCTTCTCCAATCAGCTGCACTGCATATCGATCTTTTGGGTTAATTTTCCAGCTTGCTTGATATTGTTCAAGGTCAGAGGCGGCGATGTCCTTCCAAAGCTCCCATTTACTAAAATCGTGGAGCTCACCAGCTGTCAACTGCCCTGCGGACACATTGGCTTCACGCTCCATCAATCCTCCCATGTCCACATCATCTGAAATGGCTATCATGGCTGGCGCAGATGTCGACTCTACTGCTGCTGCTCGGCTCATGCTAAAGCCTACATCAGAACGAGCCTTGAATTCACCTCGAGCAGAAGCGTGGGCTGGTTTTGCCCTAACCCTATCCTTTGCATATTCCAGAACGACTACCTCTTCTAAGGCTACTCCTTCCTCCAATGTAACTTCAATATCGTTTTCTCCGGTTTTAACTTTCACCACCTTCTGCTTATACCCCGTGTAGGATATGGTTAATTCCACCAGTGTATCTGGCGCTTGAATCTGGAATTTACCATCCAGGTCTGCCACTGTACCATGCCTTGATCCCTTGAGGATCACCGAGGCCCCGATCAAGGGATTCTTTTCATTGTCTATTACAGTTCCTTTTATTAATCTGTCTTGCGAAAAACCTTGCCCTAGCAAAAGCAGTCCAAAGATGGTTAACAGTATTTTTTTCATCAGATAAATTGGATTTTTTGGCCTAACAATTTGAGATTTCACTAGTAGGATGCAGAGAAATATAGAATTGCATAAATTCGTTATCACTTTTTAAAGAAAAACTTTTCTACCTCATGATCTCAGCTCGAACCCAACCTCAATTAACTGGCCAACTCCCCCTGCTCATTCGCAGCCTTATAGCGATCGTTCTTCTCCTTGGCAAACTAAGCATGAATGCTCAAGTTGAAATGCCTCTACTAGACACTATGCGTGCTAAAATTGAAACGGAAGCCTATCGTAACATTCATAGTGTGCTGATACAGCAATCGGGCCAGCTAAAGTATGAAGCTTATTTTGCAGGCTATTCGGTCGATAGTTTGCATGATACACGTTCTGCTTTCAAATCTATTACTAGCCTCCTGACTGGCATTGCTTTGGACAAAGGATACCTCAAAACCTTAGACACCCCACTCTTGCAATTTTTCCCAGACTACGAACCGGAGGATCTGCGCAAAAAGCAGATCACTTTAAGGCATTTAATAGAGATGAAAGGGGGATTCGAAGCGGATGAGTTTTATGGAATTGGACCAGATGCCGAAGCAGCCATGTCAGAGACAGATGATTGGGTAGCTTTTTCTATCAACCTGCCGATGAAGGACGACCCTGGTCTCAATTTTTCCTATACCTCTTGCGAGCCCATGCTATTAGGTGCAGCCATAGCCAAAGCAGCGGACCAGAGTATCATGGATTTTAGTAAAAGCTACTTATTCGAGCCATTAGGCATTACCAATTATCGTTGGACCATTAGTCCCGAAGGTCATGGTATGACCGCGGGCTCATTCTTCATGAGGCCTCGAGATATGATCAAAATTGGTGAACTTGTTTTGCGAGAAGGAGCTTGGGGAGAACAGTCCATCATTTCTTCTCCCTGGATTCATACCTCCACGCGTTGCCTCACTCCCATAGATTTCTCTTTTGCACGCTATTCTCGTATGGACAATGCGCAAGTACAAACCTCTCGTTATGGGTACTATTGGTACAAGGAAAGACTTCGCTATCAAGGTATTGATACAGATGTCTTGTTCGCATCTGGAAATGGTGGCCAATATATCATGATCTTAAAAGACTGGGATATGGTTGTGGTATTCACGGGAGGGAATTATGGTAATTGGCGAGGCAAATTGCCCTTTGAGATCCTTTTGAAATACATTCTTCCCAGCTTTTCAAAGCTATCCAATAAGTAGGACAACCTTCCTCAAATGAAACCGTATAAAATCTTATTTAAATGGCAAGAGCTGGCTCTTGCTAACTAAGGGCCAAGCTAAAATGAATAATAATTAAATCAAAGGTCAAAGTTTCACCATATTCTAAGCTCAGATGAAGCCCTTTAATGTAACATTTACACGCTATACTTAATATATTAGCAGTTGGATGTTAGTTACAAAGTGACTACAGTCGAATAAGATAGATCAACTATGCCTGAACAACCCATAATCGCAAGCAATTGGCGAGAACTAATACGACGCGGAGAATTAAAGGAATGTCTAGATCAAGTTGTGGCCTGGACTAAGCAATTCCAGCATTTCGCCGATACCGGAGATGCTCTCCAAGCGAGGTATAATGAACTTCAAAAGAATAATCAGCAGGGTGGGCTTAGTGAGTCGGCCTATCGAGAAGAAACCAATAGGATCAGAAGCAATTTGCAAATCCTGATCAATGAAGTCTACCAAAGCCCAGCCCTACACCAACGCTCCAAAACCTTAGCTCCGATATCAGAAGATGAAGTAGGTTTTAGAGAAAGCCTAATAGAGATTCTACCACCAGAATATTCCAACCTTGAGATCTTATCTGAGGGGGATTACAATATCGTATATAAAGCCACCCGCAATGCTGGTACAGAATTGGAAAACGATGTGGCGATAAAGGTCTTCAAGAATATTTCCCTAATCCAGGACGAAAGTGCCAAGAAACTAGAGCACAAATTTAGTTTGGCCCAAAAGTATTCGAACTTGGACGGTATTGTTACGATCTATTCCAGTTATATGCAGCTTTTTCCGCAATTTTATGTCATGCGGTTCATTCGTGGTTTGGACCTGGATGATTACCTGGAACAAGATTGGCCCATGAGCTTGCATGAAAAAAGACGAATACTACTGCGCATCGCGGAAGCACTTCGCAAAGGGCATCAGGATGACCTTTTGCACCTCAACCTTCGCCCCTCTAATATCAAGATAGACTTGGATGGAGATCCACAATTACTTCCTTTTCAGATCGTCCAATTTAATTTCAGTCGTAGAAATATCAAACGGATCAAGAAACTGGTAACTTATTGGAGTCCTGAACAAGTAAATGGTGGGGAACTTAGCGGTCAAACGGATCAGTTTTCTTTCGGCCTGGTCGCTTACGAGCTTTTCACGCAAAAGCCTTTGTTCATCGGTGATACGGTTTTGGATATCATGATGAGACGATTTGAGGTCCAGCAGGCCATTACCGCATTTTATGAAAAAGGAGAGCCTGATATTTTGCAACAAGAATTAGAACAAACGGATTGTCCTCCTTTCTTTATCGACACCATCCGTCAATTGCTACAATCCGACCCGGGCCTGCGCTTTCTCGATATGGATGAGATTATCGATGAAATCGAAGACATTGAAGCCAAGCGTCCAAGAGTAAAAACAGACTTTAAGTCCTTGGAAAAGAGCTTTGATCGATGTAGAAAGCAAGAAGACTTTTATTTCGACTTCTATCAGACTTTTTTCAAAGAAAAACCAACCTATGAAGCGCTATTTGAAAAGGCCTTTTTAGAAAAGGAAAAAGCCCGACAAAAACCCTCAGACATAACGGAAGAAGGCACTCTAGGTGAGCAAAGGAAGAAAATGCGCTGGCAATTTCAACACCGTATGCTGGACCTGGCCATGGAGCGCATGCTTCTTTTCCATGAGAAATCCCCAGAAATAGAAGATAGAATGAAGAAGCTGGCGCAATCACACCAAGCATTTGGCATTGCTCCAGAGGATTTTTCCGTCTTTCTGGATTGCATGAAAACGGCGCTCTTGCATGCTGACCCTGATCGTTGGCCAAATCCGGAATCTATCGATAAAATCTGGGCTAATTTTGTAAGCCCAATCTTGGCGGTCATGAAGAAAAAAGACTGACCACAGATGTGGAAAACTTTTAGCCTCGTTACTCCATTTTCTGCTACCATCTTCCTAAATTGCTAGTTCAGAAAACGAAAGATCCCGAGGGGGTGTTTCTATTTATACCCCCAAACCTTAAACATCTTCAAGCCCGCTCAGGCCACTGCTACACCCTTAAAGGTTGGCCCTAATATTTAACCATTTAGCAATCAGGAACAAAGATGCCAGAGTTTCTTCATTTACATTGCCATACTCAATATTCTTTGCTGGACGGAGCCGCCAATATTGGCGCTATGATGGATAAGGCGAAAGCCGATGGGCAAAGAGGAGTAGCGCTGACGGACCACGGTAATATGTTTGGAGCGTTCAAATTTGCTGCTGAAGCAAGTCGTCGCGAACTCAAACCGATCATTGGCTGTGAATTCTATCTTGTAAATGATCGCCATCGAAAGTCTTTCTCGCGCGCAAATGGAGAATCGGATAAGCGTTATCACCAATTGCTATTAGCAAAGAACCAAGCAGGGTATGTCAATCTATCCAAATTATGTTCACTAGGATTTATTGAAGGATTATATAGTAAGTTCCCGAGGATTGATAAAGAGTTGTTGGAAAAGCACCATGAGGGGTTAATTGCTACCAGTTGCTGCATCGGTGCTGAGGTTCCTCAAGCACTGCTCAATGGCCAAGATGAAAAAGCAGAAGAATTGTTGAAATGGTGGCTGGATCTATTTGGAGAAGATTATTACATCGAACTCCAACGTCATCGAGGGTTAGAGAACATTGATGGGTTGGGGATAAGCCAAGAAGATGTCAACCAGAAGTTATTAGCTCTGGCTCGGAAATACAATGTCAAGGTAATTGCCACCAATGATTCTCATTATGTAGACGAGGATGATTGGGCACCACATGATATCTTGTTGTGTATCAACACCAACAGCTTACTAGAAGAAACCAAACGTTTCAAATTCCCTAGCTCAGACTTCTACTTCAAGACGCAAAACGAAATGAATCGGCTTTTCCAGGATGTGCCGGAGGCCGTAGCAAATACTGTAGAGATCTTTGACAAAATCGACCATCTCGAGTTAGCCAGAGATATCCTTCTTCCCGCCTTCCCAATTCCAGACGGTTTCAAAGGTCAGGATGACTATCTGCGGCACCTCACCTTTGTTGGTGCCAAACGCCGATATGGGACCATCACCCCTAATATCGAGGAGCGTCTGAATTTTGAACTATCAGTAATTAAAAATTCAGGGTATCCGGGATATTTCTTGATCGTACAAGATTTTACCACTACCGCTCGAGAAATGGGCGTAAGTGTGGGACCAGGTCGAGGTTCAGCGGCAGGTTCAGCGGTTGCTTATTGCATTGGGATCACGAATGTAGATCCCATCAAATACGATCTCCTATTTGAGAGATTCTTGAATCCGGAACGGGTATCCATGCCCGATATTGATATTGACTTTGATGATGAAGGTCGACAGAAAGTAATCGACTATGTAATCGATAAATACGGTCGAAATCAAGTGGCACAGATCGTCACCTATGGTACCATGGCGGCTAAGATGTCTTTGCGAGATGTAGGTCGGGTTATGAATGTGCCGCTCTCTGAGGTAGATCGAGTATCCAAGACCTTCCCTACCCATTTAAAGGCAAATCTCAAGAAGGTATTAGCCAAAGGGGATATTGATCCAAAATTAAAGGGCAACCTCAACTCAGATGACCTGGAAAAGGCCTATCGCTTTCGAGAACTAGCAGCTGGCCAAGATACAATTGGGGAAATGATCCAGACAGCCCGAAAATTGGAAGGGTCAGTACGAAATACAGGTATCCATGCCTGCGGAGTAGTAATCACCCCAGATGAAATCACCCAGTACGTTCCTGTTAAGCTGGATAAGGGATCGGAGATGTTGGTCACGCAATTTGATAATAGTGTAGCAGAGGATGCTGGCTTGCTCAAGATGGACTTCTTGGGATTGAAGACGCTTACTATCATCAAGGGAGCAGTACAGATGATTAAGGAAAACCATGGGGTGGAATTAATCATGGATGAAGTTGACTTGAAAGACCAAAAGACCTACGAATTATTCCAACGAGGAGAGACAGTTGGCATCTTCCAGTATGAGAGTACAGGAATGCAGAAATATATGAAGGAACTCGTTCCCAGTGCATTTGAGGACCTCATTGCCATGAATGCCTTGTATCGCCCTGGTCCACTGGAATACATTCCTAATTTCATTGCCAGGAAACACGGGCGAGAACCGGTTACCTATGACCTTCCGGATATGAAGGAGTACCTGGAGGAGACTTATGGTATCAATGTATACCAGGAACAGATCATGTTGCTTTCGCAAAAGTTGGCGGGTTTTACCAAAGGTGAAGCTGATATGCTACGTAAGGCCATGGGTAAGAAGAAAAAGGCCTTGCTGGATAAAATGCTTCCGAAGTTTATTGATGGCGGCAAGGAAAGAGGACATCCTGAAGATACGCTAAATAAGGTATGGAAAGACTGGGAAGCCTTTGCCTCCTATGCCTTTAACAAATCGCATTCCACCTGCTATGCTTTTGTTGCCTTTCAGACGGCATACCTCAAAGCCCACTATCCTGAAGAGTTCATGGCTTCAGTGCTAACGAATAACAAAAACGATATCTCCAAGATTACCTTTTTCTTACAAGAGTGTAAGCGCATGGGCTTAGATGTTTTAGGTCCTGATATCAATGAAAGTGTATCTGATTTTTCTGTCAATAAGCAGCGGCAAGTTCGGTTTGGCCTCTCAGCCCTTAAGGGAGTAGGAGAAGGGCCAGTGGAAGCTATTCTGACTGAGCGTAAGGAAAATGGAAGCTTCGTCAGTATCTTTGATATGATGCGCCGACTAAGCTTACGTGCCGTTAACAAGAAGGTCATGGAAAGTCTTGTATTAGGCGGTGGACTAGATTGCTTTGAAGGGATTAAACGCTCACAATACTTTGCTCCTTCAGAGAAGTATGACACCCTCATTGAACATGCTTTGCGTTATGGAAACGCCCATCAAGCTCAGCAAGCGCAGGCCATCAATTCACTCTTTGGCGACTCTGAAGATGCTATGATTCCAGAGCCCAAAATCCCAGAGGGAGCGACCTGGCCGTTAATAGAAAAATTAAATAGAGAGAAAGAAGTAACAGGTATTTATGTCAGCGGTCATCCATTGGATGATTACCGCATAGAAATTGAAAACTTCACCTCCTGCTCCTTAGAAAAGCTAGATCAAAATCAACATAGAGCGTCCGTAACGGTGGGCTGTATGGTAGCCAATGCTCGACACATGATATCCAAAAACGGAAACGGCTGGGGTATCTTTGAGATCAGTGACTTCAATGGTCAAATGGAGTTTCGTTTATTCGGCGAAGATTATCAGAAATTTAAGCACTTACTTGAACCAGGAATGGCCATTTATATTAAAGGTAAATTTCAAAAACGCTGGAATAGTGAAGAGCTAGAATTCAAACCTGTGGAGATCAAATTGTTGGAAGGCATTGCCGAAAACATGACAGAGTCTATTACCTTGAAATTTCCGATTGAACGTATTAATGATAAAATGATTAGTGAGATAGATCAGCTCTGTCAAACGCACAAAGGCAGACATCGATTAAAAATGGTCTTACTGGATCAGACACATCGCGTCAAGCTTAGTTTGATCGCAAAGGAAAGGAAAGTGAATGCAGGAAATGAGTTGATTCTAGCTCTAGACAAATTAGGTGTAGACTACAAAGTAAACTAAACCTATAAACTGGCATCATATTTGGTATATCCTATACATACGAGCTGTACTTTCAATGCAAAATAAAACTTTTTTTTTCTTATAAGTATTTATTCTTTTTTATTGAAACCTATTGTATATTTGAAAGTATAAGTGAGTAAGCTATCTCTTATCCACCTCCCACATAACCGTACAATAGTATTATATCTAGTAGTTATACTATATTAACTATTCTCTTAAAGTTCTGCACTCGGTCATTGAGCTGTATTAACCATAGGTCTAACCCTTTGGTGGATTAGCTATTAAAAGTACCAGGCAGATATAGCCACAATAACAATAGAACTTCCTTCAAACACGCGCAACTTTTCAAGTTACTTCAACACTAAGACATTCAGGAACAAGTAATATGGGATGAATATAAATCCCACAATCACTGCATTGTTTAAGTTAACCTACTGGTTTTGCTTATCAGGGAAATTCTATGCCCAACAAGCAATTCACGACCACTAGAACAATAGGAACTAACGGAATAAAAAATTTCCAAGCGGACTAACACTCCGTGTTGGCCCTATCTAACAATGTACATACGACCCATTGATATATAAACACAAAGAAGTTATTTACAAATGGATAGGCGATTTACTTGCAAGCCATTGACAATCAATTCTTCAGCTATTTCTCCAACCGTACTTTCCATGTACGCCTCCCGAAATGAGCTTTGACTTGACTGACAAGCCCTTACAACTAATTTCATCCTCCATTTTTGAACAGCTTCATCATAAACTATCCTCTTTAAAAACTAAATCCATGAAAAATCTTTTCATCCTATTATTAGCATTAACTACCGCGTTTTCTACAGCAATGGCACAGTCGAGCAGTGATCTATTAGGGAGTAACTCTATCCAAGCAGAAGATGAATCCTGTGACGGGAAATTAAAGATATCCGCCTTTGGTTCCAATTGCCTACAGCAAATGGGCATCAATGCACAAAATCTAGTAGATGCCGGCCCTTATGATCTAAGCGTAATGGCGAGTTTTGGCGTTAATCGCTATTACGGCAACAACAGCATGCGTTTTGGAATGGGCTATCAGCTGACACAAGCCTTAGGTGTTTATGTCGGTGGAGCCAGTCGCTCTCTTCCTACCAACCATGGCTATGGCCGCAGGTCGTCAGAATCTGGAGCTTCTCCCCTACTAAACCGATATGGCTTTGGAAGCTTCGTCTGGTCCACTACCATCACCGGAGAAATAACGCCCTTTGCAGCTTTCTTTGAAGGTCCTATTTGGCAGCAGATCGTAATCGATTATAACATCACCACTGATTTCGCAGATCGCCCAGAGATCACCGGCATTGGTTCCATTAACTTCGAAATGCCATTTTTTGCCCTAGGCCGTAATATCCGCGCCTACTTCGGCGTCTGGAGCCAAATTTTCGACAACTTTCCCAGCTTCGTAAGAGGCTCTGGGAACAAATTCCGTTTCAACAGTGACTTTGGATTAAGCACAGGCATTAGCTTTTGCCTATGATCCGACATAAAATAACCCCATACAATTAGAGAGGTAGTAAGCAGCATCGGTATAAGCTACCCGCTGGCCGATGCCTGCCTCCTCTCCTACTACCTATTTCCTTTGGGCCCTAATCGGCCTTTTCTTTTCTGACTACTTTCTTTTTCTATTGAGGGAACTCCTCTATCATTTTATTTGTTCTTCTACCGAGAATTGTATTATATTTGCATCCGCTTTGGCCCCGTAGTTCAACTGGATAGAATATCAGATTTCGGCTCTGAGGGTTGGGGGTTCGAATCCTCCCGGGGTCACTTACAAGTCAAACCATAATTAATTCATTATGAATTAATTATGGTTTTTTATTTTCATTATATTTTCAGTTAATCGGGTCCAAAACACTTGCTTCTCACCGCTTCTTTCCTTTTCCTTCCATAAATGGTCCAATTTTTTCTAACTTTTTCAAGCTCCTTAGCGACGTATCAAACACCTGAAATAATGCATTTTATTCAAATAATACATCCATAGGTATATCCTGCTGGACGAGAGATGCAGCATGCGCATTTTGAACAAGGCCAAAGGTGGTAATAAAGGTTAAGAATATCGCCTTTCTAGTCTTCGTTTCAGATTTGAAAATTGCTATTTTCTTCCTAAGACTGTCGGCGTAGGACTTATCAATAACATAAGGATTGATCGAGTATTTAAGCTCAAAGAGGTTGATCACTTGATCTCTACGATCAATAAGTAAATCAACCTGTGCCCCGTCCTCCGAGGATTTACTCCGCCAAGAAACCGCATGACTAAGCACACCGCTAATACCTAAGGCTTTTTTGATTTGCGGGACGTGCGCCAGACATATCTGTTCAAAAGCAAAGCCAGCCCAAGCTCTTTGTCTCGGACTATCAATGGCATTTAACCAAGTACCATCTCCAATATTTTGGTGACTTTTGATGAACTTATGATAGAAAAAACTGTAAAAGTCCGACAGTCGGTACAGTGTGGTTTTGGACTTCCTATTGAAGGGAGTATATCTAGAAATAAAGCCACTTTCTTCTAATTCATCGAGCCGCCTACTAATACTTCCTCCTGTTTTCAGGCCTGTATTCTTAATCAATTCATTCCTAGTCATTCCCTTCGTTTTGGTAGCCAAGCTGGCGATGATTGCCTCATGCTTCGATGCATTCTTAAAGAGAGAAGCAAAAAGGTTTTGATACTCTCTAGTCAATAAACCACCCTCACGAAAGCACAGGTCTTCTATATTTTGAGCAGCACTTCTTTCGGGTGAGACAGCATCAAGATAGTACGGGATTCCTCCCATGACCATATAGAGTTGAAGAATCTGGTATCTATCTAATACATTCTTTTTTGATTGAAGCAATTGTTCTGATTCCTTAAGTGTAAAAGGATGCACCTTGATTCTTTCTGTCACTCGGTTATGTAAACCTCCGTGATTGTTGATCAACTCATTGATCATCCAGGAGGCGGCAGAACCGCAGGTAACAAGTATGATATCCTTTCTATTGCTGGCCCAACTATTCCAGAAGTGCTCTAAGGCTATCATGAAATCCGATCGTTTGGTATCCAACCACGGTAGTTCGTCAAGGAAGACCACCTTTTTACGAGCAGCTTCAATTTGTTCTAAATAAGTAATAAGTCGTTGAAAGGCTTCAAACCAATTAGATGGAATAGAATCACTAGTGGAAGGGGATTGACGATGCAATGACGCGTGAAAATTAGTAAGTTGTTGCTTGGTAGTTGCATTGGCCAAGCCTGTTAACTGGAAATCGAACTCATACTGAAAGAACTCTCTAATCAGAAAGGTCTTCCCTACCCTTCTTCTTCCATATACTGCCACAAACTCTGACTTTCTACTACTACTTATCTTATTTAATGTTCTGATTTCTGCATCTCGGCCAATGATATCAGTCATAATCGAATCTTTTATTCAGCCAAAAGTAATGAAAAATAAAAGATTTGGCTAAATACAAGCACCATAAACAGCCATATCTGCCTTTAATCGACTCTTGTGGCCAACTAAGGATGTCTTTATCTATGAACCTAATGCTAGCTTTTGTGGTAAGACTGTCTGCATCCTTCGAAGTTGAAGAACACAAGAAGTTTTAGGGGAAGAAACATAGCCAAGAGTTGACCTAGAAACAGGATTTGAATAAGAATGTGTATGCTAATCTGTACACCAGATATATTCTGTGATGTAAAAAAAACTACTCTTTAGTTTAGGGTAAGAAAGCTTAAACCATGCTAAACTCCCCATATAAAAACTTCTAAAAAACGTCTAAGTTGCTATAAGCAAAACTATAAACTAATGATAACCAGACATATAAAGCTTAAATCTTGCCCCTCCCGGGGTCACTTACAAAGTAAGTCATAATTGATTCATTATGAATTGATTATGACTTTTTATTCTCACCATATGTTGAGCTAATCATGCCCAAAACACTTGATTCTCGCCGCTTCTTTCCTTTTCCTTCCATAAATGGTTCAATTTTTTCTAACTTTTTCAGCCCCTTTATCCACCTCCTTTCAGGTACAGATTTTACGCTCTCGCGTCTGGTCTTTTTCATGGCATCCAAATCGACCTGACTCCTCGTTGGAAGCGGACGAAGGATGCTATCCTCGTACCTGGAACTAACAAAAACAAGGCCCGGCAAATGTTCATGGTTAAAAAAACTCCCTAAATCATGTTTCTGTCTCTTTTTCCTCAAAGGATTCCTGAAAGGTCTTGTACTCCTGCATGAGTTGATTAACCAATGCGGGTTTTTCCTTGGAAAGGGCCCTCGATTCTGTAGGATCATTTTTTAGGTCAAAAAGCTGGATTTCATTGTCGGGCTTTAGTGGAATCAAACCAGGATACTGTGCTGGTGTGGCTTGACCCTCGATGGGAGCTATTATAGTAGTTCCATCGGGGCCGCGCGGATCTGACCACTTGCTTAAATCCACGGGTTTATAATACTTGGGTTCCCGTAGAAATAGCTTCCAGTCTCCTTTTCGCATCGTTATAATATGATTATCGTGCGTGCATACTGTAAACGGGAGCATGCTCGGTCTTATTCCCTTTTAGAATAGCTGTAATATCTTCACCTTCAATCGTATTTGTTTTTGTCAGTACTACTCCACATAAAGACAAAAGCGTTGGAAATAAGTCGAGCGACCAACAAGGCACATGCACCTTTTGATTTTGTGGAAATACCGCTGGATAGCGAATCATAAACGGTACTCTGATGCCTCCTTCCCAGGTAGTCGCTTTCTTGCCTTTAAACCCTCCTGTGCTACCACCGTATGATGGGCCATTATCCGACATAAAAATAACAATGGTATTCTCTAGAATGTCCAACTTTTCGAGGGTGCTCATAATTTCGCCTACCGACCAGTCCAATTCCTTGATTACATCAGTGTAGAGGTCATTAGGCGTATCGGGGGTGTAAAAACGTTCAGAGGCAGCTAATGGTTTATGCGGCATGGCATGGCACAAATGAAGGAAAAAGGGTTGATCCTGGTTTCGCTCAATAAAATCAATGGCCTTTTCCGTATATCTTTTGGTGAGCAGATTCTGATCGACGGGATATTCCACCGTGTCTTTGTCAAGTCTAATCAAATCAATCAGAACAATTATGTAGAATCCAAGAAAACAAATTCTATTGTTAACACGAAAACGCCCTTGTTCCAGGAAGCCCCCTCCCATGCTACGCCAAAATTCATCCATCAGGAAAATGAGTTTGACGATTATCAACGAGAAGTCCTTCTGCCACATAAAATGTCAGCATTTGGTCCTGCCTTGGCCATAGCAGATGTCAACAAAGATGGTTTGGATGATGTATTTGTCGGTGGGGCGCCAAAGATCAGTCACCTTGCCTCATGCTGAGCAACATAGCAGGAGCTAGCTACAGGCATTGTATTTCCTTGCCAGGAGAAAGTCATGAAGACGTAGATGCTCTTTTTTTTGATGCAGATGGAGATGAAGGCCTTGATCTTTATGTCGTTTCTGGCGGGAATGAAGAAGTAGCAGGGCACTCCTTCTATCAGGATAGGATTTATGAAAACGATGGGAGTGGCCATTTTTCATTGCTAGCTGATGCCATCTCGTGCAAAGCTGTAAGTGGCAGTGTCGTAATTAATGTAGATTATGATGGGGATGAAGACCTCTTTGTAGGAGGAAGGCAGGTTCCTGGGCAATACCCTCGTCCAGCCACTAGTTATTTATTAGAAAATGTCTCGACCTCTTCTGGTATTCAATTTGAAGCCTTAGCTCAAAGTGAAGTACCCGGCTTGTCAGAACTGGGCATGGTAACAGATGCCATTGGGGACGACTTTGACGGGGAAAATGATTTTGACCTCATAGTAGTTGGCGAATGGATGCCCGTTACTTTTATAGAAAATAATGATAACATATTTCAACAAAAAGTCATCTCAGACTTTAGCACTCAAACTACTGGGTGGTGGAATAGCATCGAAAAAGCAGATTTCGATTAGGACGGTGATAACGATTATGTCCTCGGGAACTTGGGCCTTAATTATAAGTACAAAGCCAGCAAAGAAGCATCTTTCGATGTTTATGCAGATGATTTCGATGAGAATGGCAAACCTGATATCGTTTTAGGATATTACCAAGAAGGAATACAGTTTCCCGTAAGAGGAAAACAATGTAGTGCTGAACAAATTCCTGAAACTAAAGAACGGTTCTCCTCTTATAATATCTTTGCAAATGCTGACTTAAATCAAATTTATTCGCCCATAAAACTTCAAAATAGCCTTCATTACAAGGCAACAGAATTTGCTCATATATACATTGAAAACCTGGGGCATGGTTCCTTTTCCTATAGGGCTATGCCCTTGAGTACTCAAGTCGGTACTATTAATGCCATGGAGGTTTTTGACTTCAATAATGATGGAAATCTTGACCCGATTATGGGAGGAAATTTAATGAATTCCGAAGTGGAGACTCCGAGAAGTGACGCCTGTTTCGGTTGGCTCTTACTGGGTAACGGCTGCGGAGGGTTTAAACACCAAGATTTTGAAACTACTGGGCTTTATGTACCCTATGAAACCAGAAAAGTAAGAGTAATTAATCCCAAAACTAGTCCTATGGTAATATTTGCCAGAAATAACAAACCTTTGAGTATTTATCGATTTAAGTAGGAGCTATACTTTGGCACTACCGAAACCTATGACCCAAAAGTGGAACTAGGTAGGAAAAGGAGACTTGCCTTTATTTTCATAAAATATACGCTCATGATCAGTTTGAAGCATTTGCGGCAATCGATATCACACAAAGGCCAGGTGTAAAGCACATTGATAATCTTGCAACTGTAGATCCCCCTTTAACTCAGCATGAATAGATCGGGCCCCTTTTTAAAGCGCTGACGACATTTGCGTAGACAGCTTATTGACAGATCCAAATCTGCCGCAAGAATTCTTCACGATAGATTTACCTTTATTTAAGTTTCTTGATCTCCTTATCAGAAAGTTTGGACTCCTTCAAAAAATTATACGCTTGCCGGGAGATGAACCTATTTTCATTTTCTAAAGTTTTAGCAACAGCTTTAAAGGTTTCCAAATCGCTAATAGCGTGTTTTCTATACAAAAACAGAAAGTCTCCTAGCTGTTTTCCATTCAATTCATGGAGTAACTTTCTGGAGGCTGTTGTGAATGCTGGACTCAAATTAGGCGCTTCCATTGATTTATCAACAATCATACTTCCAATGCTATGATCGGCTCCTTTGTAAATGGAGGACAAGGCAATTTGCAAGCTGTCAGCATGAAGTTGCGGCGCCTTTATGGCATTGATTGTCGAATAGGCCAGATAAAAATCATCGCCGGAAATAATGCCTAAAAGCATAGTAATAAGCTTTGGGGGCAATACTGTGCTTGGACTAAGCCTGTTCAATGCCCAAATCCTATCATTGATGTCGGGGCTTTTTAAAATCAGATCAATCAAATCTGGTGACAACTGTTTTTCGGTGAGATTGGCCACATACTCCTGTGTAGGACCATATACAATATTCCATAAGGTGTAAGTCGTATAAGCCGCTCCTTTGACTACCATTTTTGAGATATCTTCTGTTGTGGCACCTGAAATGCCATCTATTGAATCCGATACTGTTTCTGGTATTTCTATCAACTTTTCAAAAGAAATTCTCCCCAGGCATAAAATTGCACCAAATACTTCAGGGCTTTTCTTCCCTTTATCTGACGCACTAGAACCGGACAGTCCAGTGGGGCGCCTTTAATGAGGTCCATCTGAATTGCCTTTCCATACTTTTCGCTCCCTGCTGACCGTCGAGAAAATCCTCTGCAAAGTTTCCTTTGTGAAAAAAACATCCTATATTGTTCAGTAAACAAAACAGTGTTTTTATATATGAAACGACAAATTCTGGATTTGGCATTTTCTTTAGATCAAGCGGCATTTAGTGCTCAGGCTATTCAGCAAATAAGTTCCTATCGTCTAATTGGCCTATCGGATGCTTATACAATCCAGAAAGCTTCCCTTGATAATCGCTATGGTAGAGGCGAAAAGTTAGTGGGCTATAAGTTGGGATTTACCAGCCGGGCAAAAATGGAGCAGATGGGAGTTCATGACTTGATTTGGGGAAGACTCACAGATCAAATGCATATAGCGAATGGAGGTACTTTGAACAGGACTGATTTTATACATCCTCGAGTAGAGCCTGAAATCGCTTTTTTAATTGGTAAACGGATCGAACGAAAAATTAGGCTCCAAGAAGCGGCTAGTTTCTTGAAAGGTGTGGCGGGAGCTTTGGAAGTCATTGATTCCAGGTATGAAAACTTCAAGTTTTCCTTGGAAGATGTCATTGCGGATAATTGTTCTTCGGCAGCTTTTGTGATAGGCGATTGGTTGTCACCGGATGTATCAGTGAAAGATTTAAGTATTGAGGTGTACATCAATGAGGAAAAAAGCCAAACGGGAAATTCAAATGCTATTCTGGGGAATCCCATGGAGTCCTTGGTTGAAATCTCAAGAATATTATCAGAGCAAGATATAGCGTTGGAAGTTGGAACAGTTGTTTTGGCCGGCGCAGCTACTTCGGCCGTTCATATTCATACCGGTGACAAAATAGAAGGGCAATTTGGGCAGCTGGGAACAGTTCGACTGAATGTTAAATAACAAGATATATCGATGAAAGAACTCAAGAGCTCGGTCCATAAGACATTTGCTATCCTGGAACATTTTACCGTTCAAAAATCTGAATGGGGGGTTACCGAGTTGGCTACAGCCATTGGTTCAAATAAGAGTACGGTCTATCGCTTTTTGTCTGATTTGGGTCAACTTGGCGTTGTGTACAAAAACCCCCTCACAGACCGGTATAGCTTGGGCTTGAAGATCTTTGAGTTAGGGTCTAGAGTGCAATTGAAATCTGCCCTAATAGACAAAACCCATCCCGTTTTGATTGAGGTGGCAAAACGCATTACGGAGACTGTACACATAGCCATACTTAAGAACTCCCAGATATTTCATATCGATAAAGTGGAAAGTCCACAGGGTTTAAAGCTGAGCAGCCACATAGGAAGTTTTGGTCCGGCCTATTCCACTGCATTAGGTAAAGTTCTTTTGGCATTTCTCCCAGAAGCAGAGCAGGAATCTGCCCTACAGATCATCTTCGAAGAAGAAGAGCCTACGGCCTTTACAAAGTTTACCATTACCAAGCCAAATGTTTTACGAAATGAATTAACAAAGATCCGGGAAAAGGGATATGCTCTGGATCGGGAGGAATCGGAGATTGGCTTAATCTGTGTTGGCATCCCCATTTTCAACCAAAATAATGAAGTAGTAGCCAGCTTAAGTGCCTCAGGCCCTGCCAATCGATTTGAGGAGGAGAAGGTTGCTTCCTATGTCGGGATCCTGCAGCAGGGCGCAGATGCAATTCAGCAACAAATCGGTCATTTTAAACCATGAAATTATGAATTCAGCTGAAGGGAAATACACCACTATCCACTATCAAGAGTACCTGAAGATACAGGAACTCTTGAGTACACAGGAACTAAGAAGTGTCCAGTTGGGTAAGCCTGCCCATGAAGAATTGCTATTCATCATTGTACATCAGGTTTATGAGTTATGGTTCAAACAAATCATACATGAGCTGGAATCTGTTATTGATTTTTTTGCTGATGAGGAGGTGATTGAGAGCAGTTTGTCGGTAGCCATTGGCCGCTTGAATCGAGTGGAGGCTATTTTGAAATTGATGGTCGAGCAAATCAGCATTATGGAAACAATGACTCCATTGGACTTCCTTGACTTCAGAAATTACTTGTTTCCAGCATCTGGCTTTCAGAGTTTTCAATTTCGGGCAATGGAATGCTTGCTGGGCTTGCCTGCTGAACAGAGAATGACCTATTTCGGACAGAAGTATAGTTCTGTTTTTGAAGAAGACAAGCAACAGGCCTTGGATCGTATTTATGAAAAGGGTACTCTCCTTGATATGACCAATGGCTGGCTCGAACGCACTCCGTTTTTAGAATTAGATGGTTTCGATTTCATGGCTGAATATAGGCGAGCATTAGAAAATATGCTGCAGAAGGAAACCCAAGCGATCATGGATTCTGAGTTTTTGACGGAGAAAGAAAAGGCCATGCGTTCAAAGATGCTAGGTAGCCAGGATACCTATTTCCGCTCAATTCTGGATGAGGATACTCACAATGAACTCATGAAAGAAGGAAAGAAAAGACTGTCTTATAGAGCAACTGTCGCTGCACTATTCATCAATCTGTATCGAGAGGAGCCGATCTTGCAACTACCTTTTCAATTTATCACCTGCTTAATTGATATTGATAATCAGGTTACGAATTGGAGATATCGGCATGCTCAAATGGTCCTTCGAATGATCGGTCATAAGGTTGGTACCGGAGGTTCTTCAGGGCACGAATATCTCACAAAGACGGCTCAAAAACACCAGATCTACACGGATTTTCATGGAATTTCATCTCTACTGATCCCACGATCAGAATTGCCCGTACTTCCAGCGGGAATTAGGGAGCAATTAAATTTTCACTTCAGTACCCAGAATTAGAGCTTACTAAGACATCGGTCCAATTATTTTCTCATCAATTAATTCAATAGTCATGGCAAAATTACCTTCTGCTATCAACTTCAAAAAATGGATTGACGATAACCGACACCTCCTAAAACCTCCTGTTGGGAATAAGGCCATTTACAACGATGACTACATCGTAATGGTAGTTGGAGGGCCGAACTCCCGAAAGGACTACCACTTGAATCAAACACCTGAATTTTTCTACCAGGTAGAAGGGAATATGGTGTTGAAGATCATTGAAGATGGAGAACCTAGAGATGTCCCTATCAACGAAGGGGAAGTGTTCTATTTGCCACCCAATATTCCGCATTCTCCACAGAGGGGTACCAATACGGTGGGATTAGTGATTGAACAAAGAAGAGAAGACGGGATGGAGGATGGCTTGGCCTGGTTTTGCGAAAGTTGTCATAATAAATTACACGAGGAACCCTTCACGCTACAGAATATCGAAACAGATATGCCGGTCATCTTCGATAAGTACTACTCCAATGAGACGCTGCGCACCTGCGATTCTTGTGGTGCAATTATGACGCCTCCACAGTAAAGTCCATGGTCTAAATTATCAAGTATGAGTGCACTACGAATTAATGGTCATTCGCATCTACTTCCTTATCCTGACCAGATACCATCTTATCTGAAGGAGAAGGAAATATTCTGGATTGATGATGATCGAAAATACATGCTGCAAAAGGGTTGGAAACGCCCCGTTACAGATTCTAGTTTTTTCCTACATGAAAAACTGGAGTGGATGGAACGTAATCAAATTGACCATGCAGTAGTACTAAATCTTTCTCAGTTGTATGGAAATGGCTTACGTATTAAAGACATGAAGTACGCCTTGCGATTTCAGAATGACTTTAACGCAAAAGTTCAACACGATCATCCAACAAAATTCACCTGTGGGTTTGTTGTGCATGCCGGGTTTATTGATGGAGCCTGTTGGGAAATTGAACGATGTGTAGAAGAATTGGGTATGCAGGTATTGTGTTTGCCCACACACTACATGGATTCGATTGGGACTTGGAGGGGGATCTTTGATAAGGAGACTGCACCCATTTTTGAGTTAGCAAACAAATACAAATTGGCCATTGAGGTGCACCCCTATGATGGGGAGAAGTTCATTCATTTACAAAACAAGGCTTGGCGTTTTCATTTGATTTGGATGTTAGCACAATGTGCAGATGCCTATCACTTCTATACGTTGGAGGGACTCTATGAGAAATACCCAGATATACGAGTTTGCTTTGCGCATGGAGGCCAACTTAATCACCTCAACATTGGCAGAAGAACACAAGGCTTTGACGGTCGTCCTGACCTGTTTGAGGGGATGACTCGCCCGCGAAAAGCGCTGGGGCATCCAAATATCTACTACGATACCTTGGTACACGATACGTTTTCATTGGATTTAATGGTACGACGGCAACAGGGTACTGACCAGATCCTTGTAGGACTGGATGATCCTTACCCTTTAGGTGAAATGGAAAGCGAACGGCAATCTTCCTACCCAGGGAAGTTACTCGATTTAGCCGTTGAGGAAAAGGTCATTACGCCAACGCAACGTGAAGAAATGTGGTTTGACAATGTCGTCAGATGGCTCTGTAGCGATGAGTCGGAGAAATTTATCAACAGAATCACCGCCAAAATTCAAGCATAACATGCAGGGAGTAGATTTTCAAAACAGTATCAACTTTGCAAAACAAATGGATGAGCAAGATGAATTGCGAAGCTACCGTTCGCAATACCATCTTCCTCTTCAAAAGGACGGGCGCCCCTATATCTATCTATGTGGTAATTCCTTAGGATTGCAGCCTAAAAGCACTAAGGCTGCCATTCATCAGGAACTATTGGATTGGAAAAACCTTGGCGTCGAGGGACACTTCCATGCAAAAAATCCGTGGATGCCTTATCATGAGTTCTTGACTAATGCCATGGCTAAGGTGGTGGGAGCAAAACCATCGGAGGTGGTGGTGATGAATACGCTGACGGTCAATCTTCACTTGATGATGGTATCCTTTTACCGTCCTACGGGGAAGCGGAACAAAATTGTAATTGAAGCTGATGCTTTCCCTTCAGATAAATATGCGGTTGAATCACAGATTCGCTTTCATGGCTTAGATCCCAAAAGCTGTTTGGTTGAACTCAAAGCACGGGAGGGAGAGTACTGCTTGAGAGCGGAGGATATCCGAGAAAAAATAGAAACGCAAGGGGACGAGATAGCTCTGGTCCTATTAGGGAATACCAACTACTATACCGGACAGTACTTTAACATGAAGGAGATTACTGAGTGGGGCCATGCTAAAGGTTGCTTCGTTGGTTTTGATTGTGCGCATGGAGCAGGAAATCTGCCTTTGGAATTACATGATTCCAATTGCGACTTTGCGGTTTGGTGCAACTATAAGTACCTCAATTCTGGTCCCGGAGGCATCGGGGGGGCATTTATACATGAACGTCACCATCAAGACCCAAACATTCCACGCCTGGAAGGATGGTGGGGACATAACAAAGCCACCCGCTTCAAAATGCGTGATGCTTTTGATCCTACGCCTACTACAGAAGCTTGGCAATTGAGCAATCCTCCTATTCTAGCAATGGTTGCTGTGTGGACTGCCTTGCGGTTATTTGATGAAGTGGGCATGGCCAAACTGAGAAAAAAAGCACTGGCGCTGACAGCTTACACAGAATATCTGGTGAAGTCTTTGGGTATGGATGTCATAAATATTATTACCCCCTCTGACCCTGCCCAACGTGGTTCTCAATTATCCATTCAAGTAAAGAATGCGGACAAAGCACTTTTCGACAAGATCAGTGAAGATGGAGTCATCGCAGACTGGAGAGAACCTGATGTCATTAGGGTCGCGCCAGTCCCGATGTACAATTCCTTTGAAGATGTCTATCATTTTTATAACATTTTAAAAGCTGCGCTTCATGGCAAAAGATAAAATCATCATCGTAGGAGCAGGACTATGTGGGACCTTATTGGCCATCAGAATGGCTCAGCGAGGCTTCAAGGTAGCCTTGTACGAAAAACGCCCAGATATGCGAGACGAATTGTTGGATGCGGGACGTTCTATCAATCTTGCGTTATCCAACAGAGGCTTGATGGCTTTAGAAATCGCAGGCTTAAAAGAGACTATTTCAGAGCAGTGTATACCCATGCAAGGGCGGCTAATACATCCCCTGTATGGAGATAGCTTTCTCTCTCCTTATAGTGGCCGGCCGTCTGATTACATCAACTCCGTATCTCGGCCGGGCTTGAATATCATGCTGCTCAATGAGGCAGCAAAGTATGATAAACTCCATATAAAATTCAATGCGCCCGTAGTAGATGCCGATCTAAAGCAGGCTAAAGTTTGCTATAAAGTTGATGGAGAAAGACGCTGGGATGAAGGCGCTGTCGTCATTGGTACAGATGGAGCGGGCTCAGCCATTAGGAGAGGGATGATGGCACATACGCCGGAATTACTTTTCAATTATTCACAAGACTTCTTAAGACATGGATATAAAGAGTTGAGTATTCCTCCGACAGCAGATGGAGGATGGAAAATTAAGAAAGAAGCCTTGCATATCTGGCCCAACCAAAGTTTTATGATTATTGCGCTACCTAATCTAGACGGTAGCTTCACGCTTACGATGTTTCATCCATTTGAAGGAGAGGCGGGCTTCAACACGATAAATACGGAGGAGAAGCTTGAAGCCTTCTTTCAAAGCTATTATCCAAGTTTACGGCCACATATTCCCCATTTGCACGAAGAGTACTTCGAAAACCCGGTGGGAACCTTGGGTACAATCAAATGCTACCCCTGGCAAGCCTTTGGTAAGGCCCTGATCATGGGGGACGCGGCTCATGCCATCGTGCCCTTTTATGGACAGGGGATGAATGCCTCTTTGGAAGATGTACGGGTTTTTGATGAAACCTTGGAAGAATTTGGGGCCGATTGGGAGAAAGTATTCTCTGTATTCCAAGACAAGAGAAAGGATAATGCAGATGCCATAGCTGATCTGGCCATTGATAACTTTTATGAAATGCGAGATCATGTCGATGATGAGAACTTTATCCGGAAACGTGAGGTGGAGTTGCAACTGGAGCAAGCCTATCCTGACTACTACTCCAAGTATTCCTTGGTAACATTTCGGCAAAATCTACCTTATGAGCAGGCCATGAAGCTAGGGAGAAAACAAGACGAGTTGTTGTTGGAGATATGTGGTAATGATGATTTTGACAAAATACCATTGGAAGTGTATCACCAAAAACTAATGAGTCTTTCCCAATGATTTTCGAAACGAGATATCAGGGGCAAAGCTACCGATGTGATTTAACTAAACCACTGGATATTTCAATCCCGGTCGGCCAAGTTAAGTGCTTTTATGCGGCAGACTGTATAGTAGGACCTTATATCGCTGGAGATTTTGTCGGTTCTGTGAGCGCTGGTGCACCCATCAATTTTTTTGAAATAAAGTTGAATCCACATGGGAATGGAACACATACAGAATGTGTAGGACACATCACTAAGCAGCAAGAATCGGTAAATGATCAGCTAAAGCAATTTCACTTTATCGCACAGTTGGTGAGCGTGCCCTTGATTCAGCAAGTGGACGGCGATCAAGTAATCACTAAAGAGGCATTGCAGGCGGCGGGCCTCGTGTCTTCTCCGGAGGCCCTAATCCTTCGTACACGTCCCAATGCGATTGATAAATTAAACATGGATTATTCAGGGACCAACCCTGCTTATATGGAGAAAGAGGCCATGGCCTTTCTCGTTGAAATGGGGGTAAAACACTTGTTGTTAGATTTACCTTCGGTAGACAGAGAAGAAGATCAAGGCCAATTACTGGCGCATCGCACCTTCTGGAATATGATGGATGATGACGATAAGTATGAAGCAAGAAAGGACTGTACGATAACGGAACTGATTTATGTTTCCAATGACATCAAGGATGGGCTTTACTTACTTAATATCCAGATCCCTTCAATCGATTTGGATGCTGCACCTAGTAAGCCGGTTTTGTATCCCCTCATTGAATCCTGAGACTAAATAGAAATGGGACTAAACTTTCAGACATATTTGCCGGATAGCCCAGCATATGCTGGAGGTAAATCTAGGACTGAAATAGCAGCAAAGGGGAAGGAAACATGGCCATTAATGATGGAACTGATGCATTAAAAAGTATAGTTATTCATTAAATGAATTCAATGAACCGAAATATCGAATCTGCCGCAAAACGATTAAGAGAAGCAAGTGCCAAGGGCATCCCATGTGAACCCGTTCGTGTCTTGATTGGAGAGACAGACGTGGAAAAAGCTTATGCGGTCCAAGGGATCAATACGGCTCTTCGTGTTGCTTCCGGGGCTAGGCCAGTGGGCAGTAAAATTGGATTAACGGCTCCTGTCGTTCAAAAACAGTTGGGCGTAGATCAACCGGATTTTGGGATGTTGTGGAGTGACAAGGAGGTATTGAATGGAGGCGAAATATCCATGGCGGAATTGATGCAACCTAAAGCGGAAGCAGAGATTGCTTTTGTTCTGGGTAAAGACCTGACCGCTGATCACTTGACCTCCGTTGATATTATTTCGGCGGTCGATTACGCCTTGGCTGCGATTGAGATAGTCGGTAGCCGCATTAGGGATTGGGATATCAAGATAACTGATACCATAGCTGATAATGCATCTGCCAGCCATTGGGTAGTAGGGCATCAGCCCACCAAATTGGAGCATCTTGACTTGCTTAATTGTCAGATGGTCTTGAAAAACAAGGGCAAGGTAGTATCAGAAGGCGTCGGTAGCAATTGCCTGGGTTCACCTATCAATGCGACCCTTTGGTTGGCTCGGCAATTGGTAAAGGTCGGCAAACCTATGCGAGCGGGTGATTTAGTTTTAACCGGTGCATTGGGACCGATGGTTGCCGTAAATGCCGGTGATGATTTCCACTTATCCATCGAGGGACTGGGAGAGGTACAGGTTCGCTTTGTCGAATAAAGCAATGCAAATGATAAAAATAGCCATTCTTGGATTTGGTCATGTTGGGCAGACAGTACTGAAGACGGTGCAAGAACAGCCTCAATTCAGGCAAAGATTTGAAGTTGTTGCCTTGTGGAACAGATCTTCCATTGTCTTTGATGATTTTGATATCTCCAAAGAAATCAAGGTATATGATAGCTTATCTGACTTAATTCAAAATCTACAAGGAGTGGATTTGGTGGTTGAATGTGCACATCCAAGCATTGTCAAAGAACATGCATTGGCCATTCTAGAAAAGACGAATTTCTTCGTTTCGTCTCCGACAGCCTTTGCAGATCGTGAATTTCGCCGAAGCTACATGCGGCAAATGGAAAACAGCCCAAAGCGCTGTTATCTCCCCTTGGGAGCTTCGGTGGGCGTCTGGGATGTCATCCGCTTGGACCAAAGCGGTCAGTTGCAGGGACTTTCTGTGGCGATGAAGAAGGATCCAACGGCTTTTAAAATCAAGGAACCCTCTATTCTTGCAAAAATGGAAGAAGCAAAGCAAGCTGCTGCACCTGTAATCCTCAAAGAGGCAGCGATTCATGAAATCAACCAGATTGCCCCGCAAAACACCAACACCATGTCCATCTACGCCTTGGCAGCAGCAAGCTTGGGATTCGAAAAATGTGAAGGGCAAGTTATAGCAGATCGAAGTCTCAGCTCTCATCTGGTGGAACTACAACTGGAGACAAAAGGGGGACTAAAGCTTACTTTGCTGAGAGATAACCCTGCCAATACGGGACAGGTGACAGGCTCGGCTACTTTTGGCTCTTTCCTCTATAGCTTGTACCATCATCAAAGCGGAATCTATCATAATCATTTTACTTTTTGCTGAGTTCATATTTGCTCGAACCGCCATGCCTTTTTGGGGGATAGGTTTGCTCTAGATAGGTGCTGAAGAATGATTCATCTCCATTTCAACTTCTTAAAGAATGAAAAAAATAAAAATAGCGATAGTAGGCCCTGGAAATATTGGAACAGATCTAATGATCAAGATCATTCGCAAATCCAATAATCTGGAAATGTATGCTATGGTGGGTATTGATCCTAATTCTGACGGACTAGCCAGAGCCAAGGGAATGGGTTATCTCACCACGGCAAAAGGTCTGGCGGGTTTGGAGGCTATGCCAGAATGGGAAGACATAAAAATTGTTTTTGATGCGACTTCCGCCAAAGCACATCACTACAACTGGGATATTGTAGAGCGATATCCCGACAAAAGAATCATCGATCTAACACCGGCAGCAGTAGGCCCCTTTTTGATCCCACCCGTCAATTTTGACGAAGGTCATAATGTTAGAAATGTGAATATGGTGACTTGTGGAGGACAAGCTACCATCCCGATGGTAGCGGCAGTAAATCAAGTGGCTAAAGTGCATTATGGAGAGATCGTTGCCTCCATTTCCAGTAAATCTGCCGGCCCAGGTACCAGGGCTAATATTGATGAGTTTACGGAGACAACCGCCCATGCCATAGAAAAAGTGGGTGGGGCAGACAAAGGGAAAGCGATTATCATCTTGAATCCAGCTGAACCGCCGGTGGTGATGCGCGATACCGTCTTTACACTTAGTGAACAAGGAGATAGAGACGCTATTAAGGAAAGCATCCAGAAAATGGTTGCAGAAGTTCAAAAATATGTTCCTGGTTACTCCATGCATCAAGAAGTACAGTTCGACGAAATCCCTGAAGATAAACCTGTCTTCATCGAAGGCTTGGGATACAGACACGGATTAAAGACCACGATCTTTCTACAAGTTATTGGAGCAGGTCATTATCTGCCAGAGTATGCAGGGAACTTAGATATCATGACCAGTGCAGCAATGGCTACTGGTGACCGCTTGGCGGAAATGACCCTCATAACGGTTTAATTCCTAAATATAAATAGACTTAGACGATGAGCCACCAATTATATATACAGGACGTAACACTCCGGGATGGGATGCATCCCATTCAGCATCAATACTCTAAGCAACAAATCAAAGACATTGCGATTGCGCTGGATCAGGCGAAGGTAGATGCCATAGAAGTGGCACACGGAGATGGTTTGACGGGAGGTAGTTTCAATTATGGATTCGGTGCACATACCGATTGGGAATGGATTGAGGGAATAGCAGAAAATCTGACACATTCCAAGCTCACCACCTTGCTCATCCCTGGGATTGGAACGATAGAAGATCTGAAGAAGGCTAGAGATTTGGGCGTGGAGTCCGTTCGTGTCGCCACCCATTCCACCGAAGCGGACATTTCTGCTCAACATATTGAAGCAGCCCGGAAAATGGACATGGATGTTTCGGGCTTCTTGATGATGGCGCACATGAATAATCCCAAGGGCTTAGCGGAGCAAGCCAAGCTTATGGAAGATTATGGGGCCTTGTGTGTGTACGTAACGGACTCTGCCGGGGCCTTGTTGATGGATGGCGTACGAGACAGAATCAAGGCCTTCAGAGATACACTAAGGCCGGAAACCGAAGTAGGGATTCATTGCCATCATAACTTATCCTTGGGGGTGGCCAACACCATTGTCGCCATGGAAGAAGGGGCAAATCGTTTAGATGCCTCTTTGGCAGGAATGGGAGCAGGAGCGGGTAACTGCCCATTGGAAGTCCTCATTGCCTGTTTGAATAAAATGGGAGCAACGCACAATTCCGACTTGTTCCAATTGATGGACTTAGCGGATGACGTTATTCGGCCCTTACAAGAGCGGCCGGTACAAGTGGATAGGGAGACGCTGTCATTGGGCTATGCTGGTGTTTATTCCAGTTTCTTGCTGCATTCAGAAAGAGCAGCCAAGAAATATGGCCTGGATACACGGACCATTTTGAATGAATTGGGCCGACGAAAGATGGTTGGTGGGCAGGAAGACATGATTGTTGATGTAGCATTGGACTTGGTAAAGGCTAAATCGTAAACAGATGAAGTACATAAAGAACTACATTGATGGCCAACTCGCCACACCTGTGCAAGGAGACTATCTAGACCTATTTGATCCCTCAACAGGGCAAGTATATGCTCAGGTGCCTGATTCTGACATTTCGGATGTGGAAGCTGCTGTTCAAGCCGCGCAACAGGCATTTCCGGCATGGGAGTCATCATCTATTACGGAGCGTAGCCGGATATTGACAAAGATTGCGGACCTTATTGAAGCCAACCTAGACCAGCTCGCAAAAGCAGAATCCTTAGACAATGGAAAACCTGTCTGGTTGGCGAAACAGGTCGATATTCCTCGGGCCTCCTCCAATTTTAGGTTTTTCGCGCAAGCGATTACACAGTTTTCTACCCAAGCCCATGAAATGACCAACGCCATCAACTTCACCTTGAGGCAAGCACTCGGAGTAGTAGGGACCATCTCCCCCTGGAATTTACCCCTCTATCTTTTCACCTGGAAAGTTGCGCCAGCATTAGCCACAGGAAATTGTGTGATTGCAAAGCCTTCAGAGGTTACACCGATGACGGCATATCTATTATCTGAAATCTGTATCGAGGCTGGCCTACCAGCGGGGGTATTCAATATTGTTCATGGTGATGGAATTAGAGTAGGCGCGGAGATCAGCAAACACCCCAAAGTGAAAGCGATTTCTTTCACAGGTAGTACACGCGTCGGCGCGGAGATTGCCAAAGTTGCGGCCCCTGTCTTCAAGAAGATTTCCTTGGAAATGGGAGGAAAAAACCCCAATATCATATTTGCAGATTGTGATTATGAAAAAATGCTGAATACTACGATTCGCTCCTCCTTTGCCAATCAAGGACAGATATGCCTTTGTGGTTCTCGGATCCTAGTGGAAAGATCCATCTATGAGCAATTCAAGAACGATTTTGTGGCCCGAACCCAAGCGCTGAAAGTAGGGCATCCATCGGACGATAGCGTCAACCTTGGGGCTATAGTGTCTAAGCCACATTATGACAAAATACTATCCTACATACAGATAGCTCAAGAAGAAGGCGGACAGATTTTGGCGGGTGGACATGCAGTCTTTCCAGAGGGGTACGAACAGGGATGGTACATTGAGCCGACGATCATTGAAGGTTTAAGTCAGGATTGCCGAACCAACCAAGAAGAAATCTTTGGCCCGGTGGTGACGATTATGCCTTTTGATACGGAGGAAGAAGCTTTGTCCCTCGCTAATTGCACGGAGTACGGATTGGCAAGTATCATTTGGACCGAAAACATCAGTCGTGCCAATCGAATGGCCAAAAACATACACGCAGGGATAGTTTGGGTCAATACCTGGTTACTGAGAGATTTAAGAACACCATTCGGTGGAGTTAAGAATTCTGGGGTGGGAAGAGAAGGTGGTTTTGAAGCCCTGCGATTTTTTACTGAACCTAAAAACGTTTGCATCCAATTCTAGATGAGCCAAAAAACGAACTACCCTATTTCGAGCCTAGTACAAAACATGGCCGAATCTGCTACTTTGAAAATGGCACAATTCGCCAGAGAACTTAAAGCACAAGGACATGATGTCATTAGCCTAAGTATTGGCCAGCCTGATTTTGAAACGCCAGAATATATTAAGGCAGCCGTGGCAGAGGCTTTGAGGGAAGGCTATACCCAATATACACCTGTACCTGGCTTACTGGAGTTGAGAGAGGCTATTTGTACCAAGTTTAAAAGAGACAATGGTCTAATATTCTCGCCTGACCAGATCGTCGTATCCACCGGTGCGAAGCAAGCTTTGCACAATTTATTTATGGCGCTATTGGACGAAGAAGATGAAGTCATCATCTTCTCCCCCCATTGGGTTTCCTACTCAGACATTATAGGATTGACCAAAGCGACACCGAAGTTCTTATTTGCGGGTATTGATCAGGATTATAAAGTAAAGCCAGCACAACTAGCTGATGCGATCACGGATAGAACCAAGTTGATTATCTTCTCCTCCCCCTGTAACCCAACGGGATCAGTATACTTGGCTCATGAATTGGAAGCGCTAGCCAATGTCATTGGATCACAGGAAGGCATTTACGTCATTTCGGATGAGATATATGAGCATATCAACTTTGTGGGTACTCATTCCAGCATTGGCACTTTTGATACAGTGAAAGACCGGACGATCACGGTCAATGGTTTTTCTAAAGGCTTTGCCATGACAGGCTGGCGTCTTGGGTACATAGGGGCTCCACACCTCATTGCACAAGCCTGTGTGAAACATCAAAGCCAAGTGACTTCAGGCGCCAATGCTTTCGCCCAAAAGGCGGCGATCACCGCTTTGCTGGAAGACATGTCGCCTACCCTAGCCATGAAACAGGCGTACATGAAACGCAGAGATCTGGTAGTAGAATTACTCGCTCGGATTCCTAATCTGATAGTCAATCGACCGCAAGGAGCATTCTATATTTTTCCAGATATAAGCTATTTTATGGGAAAGCGAATTGAAGAAACACTCATCCAAAATTCGGCCGATTTTTGTGAATACATGCTTAAGCAAGCTCATGTAGCCTTAGTTCCAGGGAGTGCCTTTGGAGCAGAGGGCTATTTTCGAATGTCTTATGCTGCTTCAGAAGACCAGCTGCGGGAAGCCATCCGACGAATCAAGCTTGCCTTAGAAGGTGTTTAAGCCATACTTCAGGAGTTAGTTGGGGGGCAAATTCTGTTATGGTCAAAGCCTTTTTGCAGCCAAACCTTCTATAACCTCCGAAACAAGCCCTACATCGGACATTCCACCCTACGAATGTTTTCGCACTGCTCCTGCAGACTACATCGCGTATACTTGCACTCACCAAGCTCATTTTGTTGAGTTTTTTGACATTTGTAGGTATAAGATGAGCACATGGATAAGACGAAAGGGGGAATTCGAAAATGGCATCCGTAACATCAAAGCTATAATACTATCCTTTGCACTAAGAGGAGATAAATCAAAGGAGTACAGCAAGGCCAATGATCAAAAAGAGAGATCATTCATAACTCTTCTATCCTAACGAACAGGGCCCCTCGGTCTTAGCTAGCTCCTAATACCATAATCTACTAATTCGAATGGATTATATCTGGACAGAGATCGAAAATGGTAGTTACCTGCAAATTTCGGAGAAGCTGACCACCCTTGTGCGGAGCAAACTGACCACCTGGGAACGCTGCAAAATGACCACCCTTATACGGACAGAACTGACCACTAACTGTGGTGGATAGAGACTGTGGGAACCAGCCCCTATTTTTTGGTTAAAAATAGGATGGCTAATCAACCCATAGCAATGCATTTAATCAGGAAGATATTTCGATTACGATCCAAGGGAGTGAGCAAGTTGCAGATGAGTCGGCAACTGCACCTTTCGCGTAACTATGAAAATAAGATTATTGTTATCGGTAGTGACATTTCTAGCTAGCCTCGCTTCCGCTGCTTATTGCCAGTCTCCCGGCCAACTTGTTCTACCTAAAAAGGTATAGGAGTGAATCTGACCAAGCTTTGCAAAGCTGGCTTGAATGATGGTGTCTCCCCTAATGTCGGGAGCGGCTAAAGCATTGTTTTTCTTCTGAATAGAAACAGCTATAACTTCATCTTCGTCCTGTGGCTCTCCCTTTCGATCTGAAATCACAATGGTATACTTGCCAGCTATCCCTAATTCGAGATCGGAACGAAAGGACCACTCGGGTGGACTATTGCGGGCAGGGTATTCAAAGAAGAGCGTACCCATCGGGTTGTACACCTCAATTATCGGATCAATAGTGCCGTAGACATCGACTGCAATCGCCACTTGGTCTCCAGCATCAGCTTGAAAAACCTAAGGAATATTTTCTCCAAGTAAGGTCATGCGTGGGCAGAAGACCGTATCAGGTGATCCGTCCACCCAATCGATAGGAGCAACTTTTCTGAGCCCTTATCCAAAATTATCCACACCTACATCGGCGGTACGATCCTTGACCTGTAACACATAGAATCTGAGAAGAGTATTCATGGTGCTTATCGGATGTTTAAATCTTCATAATGGTGTGAGAGCAAATAAATTTTGTTCTTAGTAAGGCAACACACCTACTTTGTTGCAATCAGTCAGGCGAAGTATACTTGAAAGGTACTCTGAGCCTTTGTAAGGAAGCCTTGGTGAAAATTGGCCACTCGTAGCCGATTAATGAAAATCTAAGTATAATTCTAAAATCTGGAAATGACTAAGAATACAATTTATGTACCATTTAGATCCAGGTCAAGGACTTACCTGCAAATGAAAGTAGATCTACCTTACCAAACAGTCAAATCTGAAGTGTCATCAAAAACTTCTAAAAAAATTCTAAGTACGACCAAATAAAAACATAAACAACTAATAAACAATACATTAAATCATAAAACCCAAACCCTCCCGGGGTCACTAGCCATAAAAGCCGCAACTTACTCACACCGAGCAATTTGTGGCTTTTCTCATTAAAAATCAGCCAGTTACAAGCCCTTCCCACACCTTGCTTCTCACCTCAATGCACAGGTCCAAATGACTGTCACATGCCGAAGAATCGTCTTCGCATTTTCCAAGTCCACTCCAGTCAGTACTTCTTCCAGCTTACCTGGAGCATAGTCATTGCCTATTCCAATTTCCAACTTCCCATTTCGCATTTGCCCCTGGGGGGTCCCGCGCAACTCGGGGGGCGTTCCTTGCTCGTGCCTGACGGTTTCGTTCCCTACCGAGGAGTCGAACCTCATTCCAGGAAAAACTGGCGGGCAAAGAATACCTTCCTTCCCTACCCCACCAGCACATATGCCATGATAGGCCGCTTGATCGCGCAGAGCCAAGGAATCGAACCTCGAAATCTTCCACCAGGCCTCTGCAAAGTCCCGGCACCATGGCCGGGCCCTAAAACACCTTATTGACGCAAATAAATTTGGTCAATAGTTGCTGACCCAGAGAAGGTTAATCTAACCGCTCTGGCGTCAGTACTTACTGATACAGCCGCAAGGCATGGAGTCGAACCACACTACCCTAAGAGTAACCCACCTAGGCTCCTCCGAAATCAGCACCCAAGGGCACCTACAATCTTCAACTAAACATTAGAAAAACATATAAAGAGCGCGTCTGGCCAATGGCCATAAACAAAGAATCAAATCAGGTACAATCCTGCTCCACCCAAGCAATCAGCAACAAATTAATGCACCAACAAACTACCACAACTCCCTACTATATAGAGTATTAGATTCCCACCCAACAAGCACCAAACGCGGGTGGCCGACGAAATTCTGACCGACGGAGGAGTTAATTTCGTCAAGAATTTTGTTTACTTTTTTTCGATTGAAAAAGTAAATCGCCGAAGGCCTTCAAAAGCAGATTGAAACACAACAAGAGTATAGACAAACCTAAAAAACAGGACGCGGTACGCAGTACAAACCCTAAGCCCTCCCCACATACCCAATCTCACCACAGGCAATCTTTTTGGACACCTTCTCCAACTCTGATCGGTAATAAACCGGCGGTCGCCCCATTCGAAACTGCTTTAAAAATCCCTTATTAATCAACCAATTCAACTGTTTCCGGTGGTTATTCGCCGCCGTAATATTAAGGCCCAGAATTCGAGCCGCCTCTTCAGGATCTACCCAGTCAGAGCGAGTCTCCTTCGCTTCGATCAACTCGATCAATTTTTGCATGGCGGCAGTATTCTCCAACAATGCTTGTAAGACATTAGAGTTCATAATACATCAGATAAAATAATCGGAATTTGATTGTTATATCACCCTATCGTAGGATCGCATCCAGCATTCACTCATAACTCAATCGCTCTCCCACGAAGCCACAATAAGAGGCAATATGTAAATCTTAGAAGATTAGCATCAGCACTAGATAAAAATCAACTGAAAAGTAAATAATATCTCCATTTATTAGATAAACAACAATACTTTTTACTACATTTCGCCTTATCGAGTATCTAGTAACTTGTCGCTAACTACAATTCAAAAGTAAGTCAAAAAACAACTATTGTCAACTGTTTGGATAAAAAAATAGCAATTTAGTTTATTTTTATTATTTTTGAGATATGAAACAAACTATAGCTCAACGACTTAAGATTCTTGCTGAATATGAGGTCAAGCAGATAAAATTAGCCCAGAAGATTGATCTTACGCCTCAAGCCATCAGCAAATCCATCTCCGAGGACCGGATGATACGAAGCGATACCCTAGAAAACATCGCCCGCGCCTACCCCGAACTCAACATGCGCTGGTTTCTAACCGGCGAGGGAGAATCAGGATTAGATCGCTCCGCAAAGCCCCTGACGGAACAAAAAGATGATCTTGCAAAGGAACTGGAATTGAAAACGAAAGTAATTGGATTGCTAGAGGGCGAGATTCGCTACTTAAAGTTTCTGGTGAAGAAGCATTGTAAGGAGCTGGCGGAGCGGTTTGAGTTGTAAGTTCCTAGTTCTTTCAGTCCATTAATTTTTGTTGTACATTTGCCCTTGCTGGTACTCATGCCAACAAGTAAGAAGCCCCAAAATCAAAGTCCATTGAAGATGATAGTAAAATTTAGCTCCAATTCAGCTTATAACCTAAGCATTGGCTAAATTCTTAGCAGTTATGTGATCTACTACGAAGGTAAATCCTCTGACCATCTGCAGCCTGTGCCGTTTCAGCCTGGATTTTCACCTCCGGACAGCTTAAGTGACATCTAATACCACATGACTTAATGACCTTCGTTATGCGACCTTCCGCGATACCTCCGTTGGCAATTACTTTCTCACCGCCGATTATCACATCACTATCCACGAGTAGTTCCACTGTAAAACCAACCTCCACCTCTTCAGAGCTGATTTCTTCATCGGGGCTCAAGTAGACGGGAGTGCCTGCAAATACTTTTATTGATGCTGGTTGATCAATTGATTTATTTATTGATAAGGCAAAACTTAGAATAGAGATGGTTATGACAAGTTTCATAAGGATTGATTTATAGGTTTATTGACTACAGATTAGTGTAGGTTAATAAGCCCAGGGGCCCATTCCTTAGGAAAAAAAATAAAAATAAAGGCTTACGACAACCACCAGCCCTAAAAGGGGAAGGCTACATCATCACTATTTCATATCAAGAATTAAGTTCCAAGGATATGAAGTATTCATACACAACTCCTCTAACAACTTTTTGTTTCTTAAGATGTTCCTCAGGTAAGCAAATGATATACGGACGGGCGTTTGAAAATTCTTGTTCTAACAAGGAATATATTTGATCCTTATATTTCTCTAGTATGAAGAATATGACTTGCTGTTGTTCCAAGTGCCTGAATGATGTGGCAACTTCCCACTTCATGGCATCGCTTATTCTGTTACTCCATAGGAATACACAACAGTTACTATTTTTAATTAGTTCTTCGACATGTACTTTCCAATCTTCGTCTTTTAAGGCTATTATCTCTCCCCTATCGGACAATATTCGTCCTGTATCAACATTTGCAGTATCTCGCGCCGTCGTAAAGCTCCTATCAATTACCTGCGAAACTTTTCCATATGCGCCGAAAGTAGGACTTATGTTCGCTTTAACAAGATGACCATGCAATTCATCATTAAAATTTCGAAAGATCGCAATCTTAAAATTCCCATTTACTAATTTTTTCAGTATTCTAATTGTTTTATTTGTGAACAAAAAGCGGCTTAAGAATGGACCAATTGCACCAAAGGCGAAGGCTTGCATCGACCACGATGTTCCGAATAATTGACCATAGGAATATATCATCAAGCCCAAGAACAAGGGATCTAAGATGAAGGACCATAAGGTATGGTTGGACAAACTTCTACTCAACCAGAGGATACGTCTACTGATTAAGTATTGCAGGACTTCCCGATCATATAAGTAATGGATAAAATATAATAAAGCAAGATAACCGAACAACCCCTTCATCACCAAAGAGACGGCAACTTCTGGATTTTCAAAGGTAATGGCTGCCGTAAGGAATACATAGCAACATAGTTGGTTAAATCTCATACAAATTTAGCGTTTTGATAACTGTAGAAAATATTCCCATTCGATACCATCAAAGCCAAAGTCATATTTTCCCTTTAGCCTCATAAGTTCTTGCGATAGAGAAATACGGACATTCTACTACTATTTCCTGATTGAAAGCTATACTTTTGAGTTTATTTGAGCGCATCCTAAAGCTGTTTTTAATGGCGAAAAATGGAGGTTTTTTGAACAGTCCGAGGCAAGAAAAGATCTTTGGGACCAACAAGCAAAACAGCCTAAGCTACCTGATTTTTTTAACGAAGTTATGTGCTAAAGTAGCCCGTACCCTGCCCACTAGTCAGGCAAAGATGGTTTTTAGATTCGTTCTAATATCATCCAGCGGAGCTTCCTCAATTTATCGTCGAAACTAGTTAACACACAATATGGAAGAAAAGATAGAAGCACTCGCAGATGTTCAACATGAGATTTGGTCCCATTGGATGAAATACATGTTTAAATGTGGCACCTTTGATGAACAGGGTAACTGGATTATGCCTTTTGAAAAAGCCCAAAGATGGCAACGCCAAATGAACACTCAATACTCTGAATTAACAGAAGAGGAGAAACAAAGTGACCGGGATCAAGTTCAAAAATTCATCCATTTGATTTAGTTTGATTAATCCTCTCAAAGGAAAGGCAGATTCTTGCTGTATTTTATAATCATAGATTTATTACCTATAATATTCGTTCTATCTTCCCTCTATAAGACTTGCCATTCATTATCCTTATTTTTTCGAGCTATACCTCGAAAAATTCTTTCCTTTTGCTATCATGAACAATTCTCAATAACCTTAAAATTGTCCAGTGATTGGTTTGAAATTAAAATACGAACCCCCCAAAAAAACTGGAACGTATTACAAGAATTATTTTGATAACTTCTGTCTTAGAGTGCATTCACCTCCAAAATAATCCTTAATCAATAGAAACATTCATTATTAACAACCAAGTCTTCTAGAGCGTACCTCAATACTGTTTTTGAAGGCGAAAATGAGCTGTTTTGGAACAGAATAAGGCGGAAAAATGGAAGCTTGCCATAGCTAACTGACATCTTTTCAACGAAGTACTGATCAAAAAGAGCCTTTTGTAGCCTGCCTGGCTGACACCAGCAGACAGGCCCAAAGGATAGCTTTGAGATAGTCTCTAACAAACTGCGGCAGATATTTGCCATATTCCCATAAGGTTTATGTAAACACTATTGCGTTTTAAAGCAAACCCTTATCAAAATACTAAATTCCAATCACAAAAACTTATCTTTGAAATGTATTTTGTTTGTTTAGAACTTTAGAACTTGTTTAAAATGAGTTCAAATTGAGAATCGGTAACCTAATGTTTTGGCTAATGGTCAAGGATCGATGTTAGTTATTTAAATGACAGCGTCAATCACCCCCTATTTACTAAAGTTTGGGTTTCAGATAACATAAGTTCAACAATACTCTAAACTATCAATCCATAATAGCTCGAATACTAAGGCTTATAAATTTCAGAGCAAACATTGGTTGTATCTATAAAATCTAGGAGGAAAAACTCCTTAAAACCGCGGTTCTCTGTTAGGTCCAATGGCACTAGCTTTGCAATAAAAAAATACAGATACTATGACTAAAATAACTAGATGTAATTCCACGCCTCTCACTTATTCAATCGAGATTATTGAGCAACTTGAGGCAACTTATAAGTCCGTAGGAGTACTTTACCAGCCTAACACCGAAGAGAATCGTGCTGTCATTACTATAAAACTTATTCAGACAGGTAGTGAGCCTTCTACTTTCAAATATACTTTTGAACAAGTTTTAAGTGGCTTAAATGACAAGAAAAATATTAATATTAGTGTCTACCTTAAAAATGAAGAAGGCAAAAGCATTACTCACCAAGAATCTTCAACATTTGTTGAAAGGCCATTCAAAAATAGTTCTAAGAATAGCTTTTATCGTAATAAGTAATCTATTAACCGAAAACTTATTTTGCTATCAGGATTCTATCTTTCAAGAAATTGTAAAGCTTCCAATTTCACAACAGAGGGCTGACTCGCTTAATGACTATGCTTGGGATGTGGTAAATAGAGATATTGATTTGTTTAAGCTATGTGGAAATTTAGCCTTAAAGGACAGTAGGACAACAGATTATCTTTTTGGCCAGTGCGAAGCCCTACAAATTTTAGGCTCATATCAGTATTATGTTGGAGCTTTAGATTCCGCATTGGTCTACTATGCAATCGCCCTAGAGAAAAGAATAGAGTTTGGAGATAGTGCTCTTGTTTCTGGCACATTAAATAACATTGCGAACGTTCACAAAGCAGAGGGTAAATATTTTCTAGCACTAGAAAAATATGATTTGGCCAACGGGTATTGTCCTGCTTCTGATATTCAACGACAGGCTAGATTAATGACAAATATTGGATCTATTTATACCATGATCGGGGATTACCAGACTGCCTTCAAATATCATAGCCAAGCTTGTGAACTGCTGATCGAGTCAGAGAACCCGGCAGACTACGCTTATTGTCAACTCAACATGGCTAATGTCCATGAAAAGGCATCTGATTTCGCAAAAGCCCTAGAGCTGTACAATACAGCGGCCTTGACCTTTGAGAGAATGGGAGTTCCGCTGCAATATGCAAAGGCGCAAAACAATATCGGAAATATTTATTTGAAGCAGGGACAGCTTGGCCGAGCAATTGAAGTTTACCAAAATGCACACGACATTTATGAGGGTGCTGGATCCTTACCTGAAAAAGCCGGAGTCGAGCAGAACCTTGGATTAGCCTTCAAGTCGAAGGGAGACTTTTCCGCCTCAAAGAGTTTTTTCGAGAGTAGTCGTGAAACTTGGTCGGAAGTTGGCAATGATTTCAAAATTGCAGAAGTTCTAATAAATATTGGTAACTTATATCTGAATACAAAAGAATTCCAGAAAGCTAGAAATGCCTATCAAGAAGCCCAGCCATTATTGCCAGAGGAATCCCCTTTATCCGCAGATCTTTATTATGGTCTATCTCTCGCCTTAGCGAGCTTAGGTGAACACCAAGAAGCATTCCCGTATCAGCTCAAGTATAGCCAAAGTAAAGAAGAACAAGAGCTACAGCAAATAAAGTTCCGAAATTTAGATGCTCAGTATCGAGAAGATCAAAATAAGATAAGACTACTTGAAAAAGACGCTAAAATTGCAGAAGAACGGCAAAAAAAATTGGAAGTACAAAGATACAGTTTTATCATAATCGGGATTCTAATGGCCATGATCTTCACGGTCTTATATGCCAATTGGCAAATCAAGAAGAAACGTCTCCTTGCTGATCAAGCAGCCTTGGAAAAACAACAGCAGGTTGAACAACTACTTAAAAATCAAGAGCTGGTATCTATTAGAAAAGTACTTGAAGGACAGGATAAAGAAAGAAAAAGAATTGCCCAAGATCTGCATGATCATCTAGGAAGTTTGCTTTCGATGGTCAAGCTTCACTTCCAAAAAGTTATCGATAGCTTTAGTGAACCCAGCATACACCTGGAAGAGGATTATAAAAAGGCCAATGTACTCATCGATACTGCATGCGATGAAGTGCGAAACATAGCTCGAAATCTTTCATCAGGAGTACTAAAGAATTTTGGACTTGCAGCAGCTATTCAAGACTTGAAAGGTTCTTTGTGTAATACCGGGCAATATGAAGTTGAGTTAGTTATCCACGAATTTGAAACGAGACTACCATTTAATATTGAAATCAACATTTACAGGGTAGTTCAAGAGTTGATTTCTAACATTATGCGACATGCAAATGCCAATGAGATAAGTATTCAACTAATTCGAAAGGTTAATAATTTGCATATCTCAGTAGAGGATAACGGTCAAGGATTTGAGAAAATGGAGAACCTCAACAAAAACGGTATGGGCTTTAAGAATATCGAGTCCAGACTTCATGAGTTAAGTGGAACTATTAATATAGATTCTGGTATAGGCAGAGGAACTTCAGTGTTTATTGATATCCCTATTAATGATTTTCTATGATAAATATAATACTTGCGGATGACCACAAAATAGTATTGGACGGATTAGTCTCCATCCTAGATGATAAGGATGATATTAAAGTTCTGGGGACCGCCTCAGATGGTGCGCAAACTATTCAACTGCTGAAGGATTATCAAGAGATGATTGATATCGCAGTTTTGGATATCGAGATGCCCTTAATGTCAGGTATAGAATTGACGAAACTGATTATGAAACAATACCCAAATGTCAAGGTTCTAATACTTACAATGTACAAGACAGAAGAGTTTGTAAAGCAAATTATCTCAGCTGGAGCCAGTGGTTATATTCTCAAAAATAAAGGCAGTGAAGAATTGGTCAAAGCTATCCGATATATACAGACAGGAAAATCCTATTTAGGACAGGAAATCACAGATGTACTAGTAACAGCCTTGAAGAAAAAACAGTTATCACCAATTTCAATCCACACTCATCTTACGAAAAGAGAAAAAGAGGTTTTGAGGCACATTGTTAGAGGACGGACATCAAGGCAAATTGGAAAGATCCTATCCATCGCTCCAACTACTGTCGACACACATCGTAGGAACCTTATCGACAAAACAGGAGTAGCAAACTCTAAAGAATTAATCTCCTTCGCTATAGAAAACAAAATTTTGTAAACGCAATTGTAACATGAAAAAAGCATTGGTTGTTGGGATTGATTATTACGAAAATGGATCTTCTTTATATGGTTGTGTTAATGATGCCAATCAGATCAAAGCCATGCTTGCCAGACATGGCGATGGCACTCTTAATTTCGACGTCAAACTCCAGGTGGCCACAAACCCAACTTCCTCTATAACTAGAAAAGATCTTAAGACGCAAATTGAAGAGCTCTTTGAGGATAAAACTGAAATTGCCTTATTCTATTTTTCTGGCCATGGCGATATACAAAGTACCGGTGGATATTTGATTACCTCTGAATGCCAGCACGGAGATGATGGCCTTTCAATGAATGAACTTATGCAGATTGCGAATAATTCCCCTTCCAGAAGCAAGATCATAGTCCTTGACTGCTGTAATTCAGGAATCGCGGGGGATCTTTCTCCTGATGAAAACCGCGCCATACTATCAGAAGGTACAACAATACTCACTGCATCAAGTAAAGATCAATATGCTATTGAAAAGAATGGCTCTGGTGTTTTCACCGCCCTATTTGTTGATGCTTTAAGTGGATCTGCCGCTAATTTAATTGGGCATATTACTCCAGGAAGTGTCTATGCACACATCGACCAATCCCTCGGACCATGGGAGCAAAGGCCAATTTTTAAAACCAATGTAACCAACTTCACCACTCTTAGAATTGTTCAACCTTCAATTTCATTGAAGAACCTGAGGCGAATAACAGATCTATTCCCAGTGAAAGGTCAGGAATTTCAATTGGACCCCACCTATGAGCCATATCGTTCTCCAGGCGATTCGGATAAAATTCCAGCCCCGATCGACAAGCATGTGGCGGACTTCAAAATCCTTCAAAAGTATAATCGGGTAAACCTACTAGTTCCTGTTAATGCCCCTCATATGTGGCATGCAGCTATGGAATCTAAGTCGTGTAAGTTGACTATCCTCGGAGAATTCTATTGGGATCTAGTTAAAAACGAGAGATTATAATTCTAGGTAAATGACCTTCTAAAAATCCTAGCTGAAGACGCTGAAGAATAAGAGTTAACTTATTAACTGATTTGTCATACTCTATTTTCATCTACTTCATTTATTATTAGGTCTAACATTATCTTCTTCATAGATAAGATTTAAAAGTGAACATCTACCTAGCCCTTAAAGTCTATTCCTTTTTGATGACTGCGTATACACTGGCTTCCATTTCACTACTATTAATTCTATGGATTAGGCCCAGAAAAAACCTTAAAAGACTAGAAGGAGATATATTTTCTATTTCTAAATAAACCTTATGAGTTAGTTCACACTAGAGCCACCTCTAAAAGGTTTTTGATAGTGAAAAAGAGAAGTTTTGAAGTCAGATGAGACGCAAAAACGAAGCACCTGTCGGGCCCACCAGGCCGGATAGCCTTAGCTGCGCGACGCTTTTTGCAACGAAATATGTCTTCAAAAGGTCCTTTTGTAGCGCAAAGGATGTTTTTGAGATGGCTTCTAAAAAGATTACCACACCAACACTATTAATATCAATAATAAACACGCAACAATTTTATCAATACCATTATTAAACACTCCAACAATATGTTCATTAAGATTATTATTTACATTCTATATTTATTATCTTAAGTAGTAGTGAATAAGTAGCCTGGGATTTTAGGAGAGCTATTTTGGGTTTGGGCAAAGCGCAGGTTCAGGATGCTAGCAGCGCTAACAAGCCTGGTTCTGCAACGCAGAACAAATTCAAAAGAGCCTGATAAAGGCCTAGGGACTTATCCATCACTACTTAATCAAGTGGGACCTTAGACATCTTCACTAATGCCCCCCTCCATCTCTCTTAACAAATTAAACATCTCCATAATGGGCTTAAATATGCAAATCAGTAATTTGAACTTGCCTTACATGAAGTTTAGTACGGGTATTTCCACTTTACTTTTATTAATAGTATTTCAGAGTACTTCAGCTATTGGTTACACACAAAAGAACTTAGTTATAGGTAATAAATTTGGGCTAATAAATGATAAGACTTTTGACAAAGTAAATCGGAGCTTTGCCTTGAGTGGCAATATTAAGTCAAAGGGGTTCGCAAGAAAAGTAGGAGGCGTAGCTTTTGAACAGGTTGCTTATCCAAAAGAATCTATTCAAAATGAGAGGTTCCAGTTCCATTATGACTCTACAGCAGCTGACGGTCAAAGGTTTTCTATTAGTCTGGAAAGTGATCCAGATAAAAGATACTTAGCAGAAATATTCGATTGGCAATTAGGTCCGATTGCAAAATATGCAGATACTGACTATAGCGCAATTGTCTCACTTTATGGTAGAGAAGTCAGTAATCTTGAAGGGGTGTATAAATCTGATATCGTTTTCCATGAGGCGTTCCTTGATAATTTGATGGGGCTAAGACTTTTCCAAGCTGACTTAATGTTTACAGATACAACAGGATCATTATGGCAACTACCAAGACTTGAGGGGGAAAATAAGCCGATCTTGGGGCCAGGAGAACAAAGGTTAGCACCTGACTCCTCCAACATCAATCGCTACCAAAATGCATTTCAACAAATACAAGCAATAAACCGCTCTCAAGATTTCCAAGGGTATTCTACGATTTCATACGTATTGACAGATTACAATACTGAAGTTGCATTTGATATTGTAAATGATTCAATACTTAGTTTGTCGGGTGAACCGTTCTACTTGTTTTTGTCAAATACCGTTGATGATCAAGCTTACATGAATTATATATATGAAAACACTCAAATACTAAAAAAATCTAAAAACTCTAAAATTGCTACCGATGAAAATATAGATAGAATAGAGTACATCTATCATAACGAGAATTACTCCTGGAGTAAGCGAAAAATTGAAAAAATTGTTGACGACTTGTACTTTAAATATGTTGAAGCCGAATACTATGAACTATTAGAAGAAGAGTTAAAGAAGATCAAGTTTTCTAGTCGCAAGAAGAGTGATAAAGACTTATTTAATGAACTAGAAGAAATTAAGCAAAACGCTAGAAAACTACCAGTAGAGTTGCTTAAATATAAAATCGATTCATTATATAATTTACATCTCTATAGTGCCTATATGGAAGTGCTCGGAGATTTTTACACTAAAAACAAAAGATCCTCCAAAGCTAGTCCAATTTCTGTAGGAAGAAAACCTGACATAACTAGAAAAAAGATTCTATCGGCATTGGAACTGCAGATGTTGCTACAAGCCAAAGCAAGAATGAACCAAGAAATTAGAAGATTATATGAATTATATGACACTGTTGTAAACAAACTTGAAGAGGATGAGAATGTTTTGAAAAAAATGAAAAACGCAGAAGAATTCTTAGATCAAGAAGACGACTTTGACATCTATGTTCATGGTTGCTATCTTGAAAACATGAAGGGAAATAACATACACGTATTCAATTATAATCCTACCGTATTTCATGCTTCAACAATCACTATGAGGTATTCTGCTCTATTTAGATACTATAAGGAAAACTACCCAAGTCGGTGGGCCGCTTTTATGCAACAGATTTCAGGTCTGCCGATCAACAACGATAATAGTATTCAAACTCCTACGAAAGTTGTCACAAAGTAATGCCCTATCATCTCGAGTATTTTTTAGCTATTCCTGGAAGGATCAGGCAATAGCAATGAGAATCTATTATGATTTGATGAGGTCAAATATTGTCGTGTGGAGGGATCAGATAGATTCAGATACAGAAAGTTTTAATATCGAGGATAAAGTTTATCAAATAATAGAAAGTTCAGAATACTTTTTACTAATCGACAGCATAAATTCCAGAAGGTCTGGATGGGTAAAAAAGGAAATAGAATATTTTATATCAAATCGGATAGATTGGGATAAATATCTAGTGATTTGCATAGTAGATCAACATGAAAAGGTTCATCTTCATCGTGAACTATTTTCAAGACAAAACTTATGGAAATCTTTTGACTTTTATAGCCCCGGACTATATGATGATGAAAATAAGTATAGATTGTCAATAGAAAAACTTTGCCGATCTTTAGGAGCTAAATTTTCTCCATGGACCGACCTGCCGGAACTGCAAGACTTTGAAGATGAGATATCTATCTCAGACATATCTGATGAAAACAGACGATCACTAATTAGGGATTTTGAAAATATTCGCCTGCGGCATTTACAAAGAAGTTCATCTGTCGAAACCAGGCTAAATTTATTAATAGCTGATTGTAAAGAGTTGGGTGTAAAGTCAATTACACCATACCTGTCATTAGGTGTTTTTTGTATTGAAACTGGATTGGAAAATAGTGACATTGAGTATATAAGAAAATCCGCTAATGCCCTAGAGATGTCTTTGCACCTGGGAAAAATCGATCCGCGCCCGTGGAGAGCGATCGGGATTTCGTACTATTATCTCTCAAGATATAATGAATCAATTGAAGCATTTGACCGTGCGATCCGATTAACTCTAAATCACTCAAATAAAAGACATCAAGATTTTTTGGAGCAGATAATATCAAATAAAATCAAGGCATTACTAGCTTCCAATAAACTTCTAGAGGCAAAAAGGTTATCACATATCCAGCTAGGAAGGATGATTGAGAATGGTACCGTCACTCCAAAACAGTTTATTGATCTAAGCCATTGTCTAAGTGAATTAAATGACTTGGAGTGCCTGTCGGTTTTAGAGAAGGGGCTAAATTTTTTTCCAGGTGATGCAAGTATATATTCTCAAATGGGTAAGTATTTCTTTGAAAATGGGGAATATACCTCGGCGATAGAATGTTGCGAGAGCGCCTTCCGATATAACAATAAATGTATACAATACATAGCTGAATTAGTTGTCTTACATTTTTTTTCCGATAACGTTGACAAAGTGAGATACTACAGCTCCCTTTGTTATAGCATCTATCCACAAAATCCTCTTGAATTTTATCTAAAAGGAAGAATCTATTACCTGAATGGAGATGAAGAAAATGCCTTGAAGTGTTTTAATAAATCTAAAGGTTTGATTGGAAAGTACTATTCTAAATAGGCAAGCAATCTCCACAGGTAGTATTACATAAAGTGTGTCAAGGTTCAGAATTGGAGTTTGGGACTAGTCCCAAACTCCAATTCTGATTTACA